>Ga0068877_10000586_pt1 | contig 31263 bp, 26 predicted proteins | sample NOAtaG_FD_66437 | JGI IMG/M metagenome (GOLD analysis project Ga0068877, IMG submission 66437) | Freshwater lake microbial communities from Lake Erie, under a cyanobacterial bloom - NOAA_Erie_Diel6S_1000h metaG | ecosystem: Environmental > Aquatic > Freshwater > Lake | place: USA: Ohio, Lake...
TTCAACAGCGGCCTCGTCGCCTCCAGCCGCTCACGCAGCCACTTCACAAACTCCCCCGCCGCGCCCAGCGCATCGCCATATGCCGCGTCCACCACGCGACCAACCTTCTTCCCTCCCGGTGGCGACTTCTTCACCACCCCGGTATTAAACGGCACATCCGCATACACCAAATCCACCGACGCGGGCCCAACCAGCCCACCGAACCCGCTCCGCACAACCTCCAGCCAATCCCCGCGCACAACCACCGCGCCAGGTCGGCCCGGGTCCACCACGCCGCTCTGCACACGTCTTCGCTCGCGCATACCCAACGCTCACTCGACGTTTTGGACCTGTTCCTTGATCCGATCGATCGCGCCCTTGATCTCCACCACGCTCCGGCTGATCAGCGAGTCGGCCGACTTGCTCGCCATCGTGTTCGCCTCACGCAGCATCTCCTGCGCCAAAAAGTCCAGCGTCCGCCCCACCGGCTTCCCGCCCGAGGCCGTCACCAACTCATTGAACTGCTTGACATGCTCCGTCAATCGCTGGATCTCTTCGCTGATGTCCGACCGCTCCGCGTAGACCGCGATCTCCTTGATCAAGTCCGGCGGATCAACCCGAATATTCGCATCCTTCAGCATCAGCTCAATCCGGCTCTTCAATCGAAGCTCGTAATCCTGCACCACCTGCGGCGCTCGGCTCTGGATCACCTCCAGATTTTGCGTGATCGTGTCGCGCTGCGACAACAGATCCTCCACCAGCGCCTTCCCTTCGCGCGTCCGCATCTCCACCATCCCCGTCACCGCTCGCTTCAGCAACCCCATGAACGCCCCGCGAGCTTCCTCCAGCCGCGCTTCCTCGTCCGTCGGCGGCACCATCACCCCGGGCAGCGACAACAGCGGACCGATATCCACCCGCACCTCGCCGCTGGCGACCTGCGGCGTCTGCTTCAACTGCCGGATGTAACTCTCCAGCGCCAGGTGATTAATGCTGAACGCCGCCTTGTCCGAACTGTCCGAACACCGCGCAACCAGCGTCACACTCCCCCGGCTCAAAAGCTTCCGCAGCTCCGCCTCAAGCTCCGCCTCCAACCCCTGCAGATGCTCCGGCAGCCTGATCAACGCCTTGAAATACCGGTTGTTCAACGACCGGATCTCAAGAAAATAATGGGCCGAGCCGACCTCGCAACTCGCCTCGCCATAGCCTGTCATCGATCGAATCACCCGTACGCTCCTTGCCGTCACGCCAACTCAGCCGCAGTGTAACCTTTCATCAAGTCGTTCGCAAAGCCCTCACCTTGCACACACCCGGCGCGCGTGCCCTCACGCGCTCTCCCGCACACGCGCAACCACCGCGCCGTTACACCCATCTCTTCACTCATCAGTCAGTCATGCCCAACTACGGCGTCGGCTGCTGCGGCTGCGCGGGAAGGGTCGCAGGCGCCGGATTCGTCGCAGGCACACTCGCGGGAGCCGTTGCCGGCTGCGTCGTGGCCGCAGGGGCCGATGTCGCCGGCACCGTCGGCGCGGGCGTCGCAGCCGGTGCGTTCGTCGCCGGGGGATTCGTCGACGGGGGAGTCGTCGCAGGCGTCTTCGCGGGCTCTTCCGCCGGGGCCTTCGCTGGCGCCGTACCGCTCGCTCCATCCAACGCCCGGAGACCCTCAGGCCGCGCTGCATAGTTCAGCAGCACCGCCAGCACGATAAAGATCACGAACATCGCGATCGTCGCCACCGTCAGCGCATCGCCCGTCCGCGTGCCGAAGGCCGTCTGTCCCGATCCCGCACCCGATCCGAACGCCCCGGCCAACCCGCCGCCCTGCGGCTTCTGGATCAGCACCGTCAGCATCAGCAGCAAACACGCCCCCAAAAACAGCACAAACAGCACCGAGGTGATCCACCCCGCACCCAGCACCAACGTCATGTCTGCCGCCTGCATCATCGATCCGCTCCACAATGACCGAACCGCCAAAGGCCTTCTCGCCCAGGCGCGAACCCAATACTAGGCCCTTCACACCTCCCCGACCCCTCTTCCCCGCCCCACCAACGCCACAGCCCCGCGCCGCCCCAAGCTCAGGCCGCGCAGCCCAAACCCGCCCCTTCCACATTCAACACCATCTCACCACCGCCCAACACCAACTCCGCCCACTTCAAACTCAACCGGCCACACGACGCCGCCGACCCAAACCCATCCCAACCACCGCCGTCAGCATCGCCAGCCCCGTTCCAGGCCCAGGCACCGTCACAACCGCGTTGAAGTTCACGTGGTCGAACAGGTAGCTCCCGTTGTCGTCCACCACCATGCTCAGCGAATCGCCCGGCTGCATGATCACCGGCACCGGCAACGCAAACACATCCGTCCGGTCGTTCGTGCCCGTCAGCGTGATCGTCCCCAGGCTCGTCGTCACGCCCCCGATATACGCCTCCACGCTGATCCGAACCCCGTTGCCCGACAGACCGTTCAGAATCAGTTCACTCTGGATCGTCATCCCGCCCACCAGCAGCGCCGATTGAGGCGAAAACACCAAGTACGCCGGCACGCCCGAACCCGGGTGCACCCACGTCCCGTTGAACGTCGCCGGGCCCGCCGCCCCGTTGTCACTCCCAGGAATCGTCAACGGCCCAATCAACGGCGTCCCAAGGCTCAAGCTCGGCGAGCTCCAGTTCGTCGCGCTCGGCGCCATCAGCGTTCCCGTCCGCGAGCCCGTTCGCCCCTGCCACAGCGCCGTTCCGCTGTTGTTCGTAAACCCGTTCGCGCCGATCCAATCGCGGAAGTTGTAGTCATCGCCAAGCGCCGCCGAGCTCGAAAGCCCCGCGCACACCGTCGCCATCAACACCATCGAACGAGCATGAACGGCCATGGCAATCTCCTCACTTCTCAGGAGCTCAACCTACCCGCGCCTTCCCCCGCAGACCACCTTCTTCCGCAGAAGATTCGGAAATCCCCCAAAGCCGGTCGTCGAAACGCGAGCAATAAAAAACCCCCAGTTTCACACCGGGGGTTTGAAGACGATCGGTTCTGCAGTGCTCGCGACCAGGCTTACGGGAAGATCCCGCGGACCTCGTACGCCTCCGCCAGCCGCTGCAGCGCCGCGACATACGCCGCCGTCCGCAGGTCGCACTTGTACTGCGCCCGCGCCGCACGCGTCTTGTGCGCCGCCTTGACCATGTGCTTGTTCAGCTCCGCGTCGACCTTCTCAAGGTCCCACGCCTGGAACGTCTTGTTCTGCACCCACTCGAAGTACGACACCGTCACACCACCCGCGTTGCACAGAATCGCCGGCAGTACCTCGATCCCGCGGTCCAGCATCACCTTCTCACCCGCCGGCGTAGTCGGGGCGTTCGCACCCTCCGCCACCACCTTGCAGTTGAGCATGTTCGCCTCGGGCTCCTTGATCATCTGCTCGAGCGCCGCGGGGATGAACACGTCCACCTTCGCCTTATAGAAGTCATCCTTCGAGCACTTGGTCGCCTTCGGATACCCCGCCACCCCGCCCTTGCTGACGACGTACTTCGCCAGGTCGTCGGCGTCGATGCCCTTCTCGTTGATGATGAACCCGGTGTGGTCCGCCGCCGCCGTCAGCTTCGCACCCTTCTCCTGGAAGATCTTTGCCGACCACGAACCGACGTTCCCGAAGCCCAGCACGCTGAAGGTGCACTTCTCGGGCTTGAGCTTCAGCTCGGGGAGCATCTCCACCAGCGTGTCCACCACACCCTGACCCGTGGCCTTCTCACGCCCCAGCGACCCGCCGTACGACACCGGCTTGCCGGTGATCACCGCCGCCGGGTTGTCCCCGCCGATCTCGGACAGGAACGAGAACGTGTCGGCGATCCACGCCATGTGCTGGCTGTTGCTGCCGACGTCCGGCGCGGGGATGTCGTAATCAGGCCCGATGTTGTGCGCAATGGCCGCAGTAAACCGGCGCACGATCCGCTCCATCTCGGTGGCGCTGTGCTCGCGCGGGTTGACCTTGATGCCGCCCTTGCCGCCGCCGTAGGGCACGCCCACCAGCGAGCACTTCATCGTCATGAGGAACGCGAGGCTCTTCACGTCGTCCAGGTGCACGTCGTGGTGGAACCGCAGCCCGCCCTTGTACGGCCCGAGCGCGTTGTTGTGCTGCACGCGGTAGCCCTTGAAGAGCTTGAACTGCCCGTTGTCCATCTGCACCGGGAAGTGCACCATGATCTCGTTCTTGGGCTGCGCCAGAATCAGCCGCAGATACCGCGGCAGGTTCATCATCTCCGCCGCGTGCAGCATCGTCGAGACCGTCTCGGTGTACAGGTTGTTCGCCTCGGTGGGCAAACCGGTCTCCGCGACAATCGGGTCCTGCTTCATCGTGGCTTTGCCGTTCGACGAAGCGACTTTGCCGTTCTTGCTCTTGGTGGCGGTGCTCATGCAAATAGTCCTGATGTTCGCGATGGAGGAGCGGATCGACGGGGGTACACTCGTACCCGCCTGAAGGCCCCCGCGAGTTGTGGTCTTCAGCTTCACGCCGAAGTCACCCCTAGGGGTCAAGATGATACTCTACTGCTGCTCCGATCTCTTGTGGGCCACCAAGGTGAAATCCACCGCCGACGCACTGGGCATCCCGTGCCGACCCGCCCGCAACCTGGAAATGCTCACCGCCCGACTCAGCGACAGCCAGGTTCGGGCTCTGATCGTTGATCTCGAATCCGGCCCGGTCGCCCTCGACCTGATCCGCGCCGTCCGACAGAATCCCGCCTCAAACGCCCAGCAACCCCCGATTCGCGTGGTCGCCTTCGCTCCCCATGTCGAAGTCGACACCATGCGGGCCGCCGCCAGCGCCGGCGCCGACTCCACCATGACCCGCGGGGCCTTCAGCTCCCGCCTGCCCGAGATTCTGAAAGACTTGGGCGCTTTGTCGAACTGAAGTTTTCAACATCCCGTCTTCCCGCCCATACGGGAAAACCCCCGGGCATGGGCTGGTTTGCGCGCAATCTTCCGCCCATCCCCACTTTGCACGCGGCTCACCTCCGCCGGCGTGTTAGACTGGGTAAGTCCCACGACTTGCCAAAGGGATCTCTCCATGGGCCTGTTCAGCAAACCCAAGCCTCTCCAGATCGGCGGCCCGGAACTCGTCGGCAAAAACCAATACATGGGGGGCAACCCCATGACCAGTTCGCCCATCGGCAAGATCAAAGTGCTCGCCGACGCGAAGTGCCCCGGCATGGCCAGCCCTTCAACCCCGACCTCGCAGAAACTCGACGCCGTCTTCGCGGCATTCATCGAGTACTTCCAGACCAACGGCTGGCGCTACGCCGCCACCAGTGACAAGACCGAAGAAATCATGATCATGATGGGCGACGCGAAGGCCGAAACGGTCTTCAACGTCTCGGGCAAGCCCGCCAACTGCCTGAAGATCTGCAAGATGCTCAAGCTCGCCTTCGAGATGATCGTCGTGCCCACCATGGCGGAGTACAAGACCCTCACCCAGCAGCAGAAGCAGCCCATCACCGCCGCCCTGGGCGATAAGTCCGACCCCGGCTTCTCCTACATGAACAACGCCAGCATCACCAGCCGGATGGCGAAGGCCTACGCCTTCAGCATCGACCCGGTGCTGAAGGCCAAAGTCGTCCAGATCGACGAGCTCTTCCTCACCAAGCAGCTCGGCAACCCCGGCGTGGTCAGCAGCGGCAAGTTCGCCTGCATCGACCCGCACGTTCTGGGCAATGTCATGCGCGCCGGCGGCTCGTTCGGCGCAACCAAACGCTGCCTCTTCTCCATGCACGCCGCCATCGAGATCGGCGGCACCGTCTACGACGCCTGCCTGCAGTCCAAGTACGCCGTCCGCGGCAGTTCGCCCTTCGAGGCGATCATCGAATACCGCCTGAAGAAATCGCTGGAAAAAGGCCCGCACGCTCTGCTGGTGGGCAAGACCCCCGCCGGATCGATGGTGCAGTTCGTGCAGAACGACCGCCTGCCCCCGGCCGCGGGTTTCCTCAACCGCTACGAATGGGTCGAGAACCTCAACAAGTTCACGAAGGACAAGATGTTCGGCTGAGGCCCACGCACGCGTGCGGCCGACCGATCATCAACGCGGCTTTTCTTTGCTCGGTGGCGGTTCCTTGGGCGTCTTCGCCTTGACCATGGCGCTGACGCGTTCGAGCAGTTCATTGGGGATGGGGACGGTCAGGTGATACTGCGCGATACGCCATTTCCCGTCGATCTTGCGGAGAACGCCCGTGCCGCGGCACAGGCCGTATTTGTCGTTGTCGAGCAGCTCGTCGAACCAGGCGACCGAGCGGTCGTCGGAGAGTTCGACGTTGCGAGCTGCGGCCCTGGGCTTGTACGTCCACGAGCGCCCGCGTGCAAACAGCGGCAGGGCGTAGGCCTTGAACTGGTCGAGGCTCCAGCGTTCGGTGGCGTCGGTGCCGATGAAGACGGCGTTGGGGGTGAAGAGCTCGAAGTACTTTTCGCCGTCGCCTTTGCTGGCGTGTTGGTGCAGCGCGTCGAGGACGCTGAGGACCGCGCCGTGGTCGGGGGTCTGGGTGCCGTCGCGTTTGCGCAGTGGTTCGAGCTGATTCAAAAGGGCCTCCGCGTTCATGCTTCTGATGATGTGACCCTCGGTGGGGAAGATCTTGAGCAGCACGTCGGCGTTGAGTCGTTTGAGCTCGGCTTCGGTGTTCTTCGCCGCGTCGATCCAGGGGAGTCGGTCGTCGGAGCCGACGTACATCCGTACGGGGATGGACTTCAGGGTGTTCAGCCGCTTGGTGTCCTCGGGGAGCGGGTACCCCGGCAGGGTGGTCAGCGAGGCGACGCGGTCTGGGTGGGTGGTGGCGATGCGGAAGCAGGCGACGCCGCCGTTGGACATGCCGGCAAGGTGGAAGCGGCTGCCCTCGACGAGGACACGCGACTGAACATCGGCGAAGAGGGCCTTGATGTGCTTCTCGGAGCCGGTGAAGAAGGTCGAGTTGTCAAGGGCGGCGGGGATGACGATGACCCACGGGTGCTTCTTCAACACCTCGTCGGTAAACATGCCCACCGAGGCGGACATCATCTGAAAGTTCTGCGCCGCGGGGGGGAACATGATCAGCACGGGATACGCGCGGGCGGCGTCGAAGGCCTCCGGAAGGATGAGGGTGTAGCGCATGGTCACGCCGGGGATGGGCTCGAAGTCCTTGAGCTGGCGATCGGCGCCGGGGCTCCGCGGCGGGTTCGCAGGAGCTGCGGCGGGGGCCGGGGTCGTCGGTTGAGTGGTAGAAGGAGTGGTTGGTTGAGTGGTTGGCGACGACTTCGGCCCGGCGGGCTGGGCACGCAGCGGCGAGGCAATGGTCAGCACCGCGCACGCGGCCAGTGCGACGATCACGGCACGGAGAGCGGCGGGGGAATGTCGACGCGGAAGGGGGTTCGGTGTGATCATGGTCATGGTCCTGAACGGTGCGAAGCTCAGAAATCAGCGAAAGAGCCACCTTTGGTCGGTTCGTGCACAATACCCTGTCGGTGTCGGCTTGGATGCCGATTGTTGCGATTCACTCCTCACCCCCCCACCCCCCACCGTTCTTCGCATGCTTGTTTACGAGATGCGCTCCGAGATGATTTCATGACCACACCAGGCAAAGGTCCTCGTCGTTCTTCCGGGCCTCGCCCGGGTGGTAACTCTCGGTTCGGTGGGCCGAGCCGCGGCGGCGGCGGTGGCGGCGCTTCGCGTGGCGGGCGATCGGGCGGGCAGGGTGGCGGCGCACGGCCCGGCAAGCCTGATGGGTATCAACGCCCGGCGAAGCCGCCGGCGAGCAAGAAGCCCGCGGCACCGGCGCGCGAGTCGCTGGTCAGCGGTTTGACGGCGCCCGAGGCGCTCCGGCCGACGGACGAGTTCATCGCGGCGACCAAGGCCATGGGGCTGGAGCTTGAAGAGGCGGACCTGACCAAGCTCGGCTCGTACTTGGCGATGCTGCTGGAGATGAACGAGCGGATGAACCTGACGGCCATCACCGAGCCCGCGGCGGCGTGGATGCGGCATGCGTTCGATGCGCTCACGCTGGTTGGACACTTGGCGGGGATCGAGGAAGACGTGGCGGCGGAGCGGGGCGTGCCGATGCGGGTGGTGGATGTGGGTTCGGGGGGCGGCGTGCCCGGCGTGCCGCTGGCGATTGTCATGCCCAGCGTGCGGTTCACGCTGCTGGAGCCGACGGGGAAGAAGGCGGAGTTTCTTCGGCACGTAGTCAGCACGCTGGGGCTGAAGAACGCGGAAGTGGTCTGCGACCGTGCGGAACGGGCGGCGGGTGATCGCGCGACGTACCGCGAACTTTTCGACGCGGCGGTGGTGCGTGCGGTCGGGCACGTCAGCGAGATCGCGGAGCTGTGCGTGGGGTTCGTGCGTGTGGGCGGGGCGGTCCTGGCGATCAAGGGTCAGCGTGCGGAGCAGGAAGTGCAGGAAGCGCAGAAAGCCTTGGCGACGCTGTTGCTGGATCATGCGGGGACGAGCGCGACGCCAACGGGGCAGATCGTGGCGATGGTGAAGACGCAGCGCACGCCGCGGATTTATCCGAGGCACGACGGCGAGCCGAAGCGGCGGCCTTTGGGTTTGGCGAGCAAGGATGCGGAGCGCGAGGGGAAGAGTGGGAAGGCGGGTTGAGGGCCTTCTGAGCAACGTTTGCGTGCTCCGAATATACTCCGAACAGTGCGGAGCCCAGTGCGTGAGATTTTGGGATCGAACGGGCCGATTGCGCGCGCGATGAGCGTGGGCTCGAAGGTCTATGAGCCGCGCGCGCAGCAGTTGGAGATGGCGGAGGCGGTGTCGCGGACGCTGGCGGCGAAGGGGACGCTGCTGGTGGAGGCGGGGACGGGGGTGGGCAAGAGCTTTGCGTATCTCGTGCCGGCGATTTTGAGGGCGGTTGCGCACCGTGAGCGGGTGGTGATCGCGACGAACACGATTGCACTGCAGGAGCAGTTGGTGCTGCGGGACATTCCGTTCTTGCAGGAGACGATCGCGGAGTGGGGGCTGGATGCGTCGGCGGCGCCGCTGGTGCCGGTCTTGTGCAAGGGGCGCGGGAACTATGTGTCGATCCGGCGATTGCAGATGACGAGTCAGCGGCAGGAGCGGCTGCTCCCTGACGCGAGCTCGCGGGCGTCGCTGCATGTGATTGAGGATTGGGCGTACTCGACGACGGACGGGACGCTTTCGACGCTGCCGCCGCTGCAGAGGCCGGCGGTTTGGGATCGGGTGCAGAGCGACAGCGACAACTGCATGGGGCGGAAGTGTCCGACGTACGAGCAGTGTTTTTATCAGCGGTCGCGGAAGGCGATGGAGCTTGGGAACCTGCTGATCTGCAACCACGCGTTGTTCTTTGCGGATCTGTCGATGCGGGCGGAGGGGGCGGGGTTTCTGCCGGCGTACAACCACGTGATTCTGGACGAGGCGCACGCGGCGGAGGATGTGGCGTGCGACCACTTCGGACTGAGCTTGAGCGAGGGGCGGGTGGAGCATTTTCTGTCGCTGCTGTATCACGCGGGGACGGGGAAGGGGTACTTGCCGCAGCTCGCGCTGCTGGTGGATGCGTCGGGGAAAGGGGCGCTGGTGGATGCGGCGGTGCACGCGGTGATCGAGGCGCAGGCGACGAGCCGGGCGTTCTTTGAGGATCTGCTGCGGGTGCTGCGGTCGGGTCGGCTGAAGAGCGGGCGGCTGACGGAGAAGTTGACGGAGGCGGCGCCGATCGGGGCGGCGATGCGGGGTCTGGCGGCGCGGCTGAAGGTGCTGAAGGAGGCGGCGCCGGGTGAGCAGGACATGTTCGAGCTTCAGGCGTATGCGACGCGTGCGGAGGCGATCGCGTTCGATGCCGACGCGCTGGTGGGGCAGGCGGTGCCGGGGGCGGCGTACTGGATCGAGGCGACGGGGCCGGGCGGGACGGGTGATGATGCGGTGGGTGGTAGCGGGGGTGGTGGTCTGCCGACGGTTTCGAACAAGGGGCGGTACGCGGTGCGTGGCGGGGCGCGAGGGTCTGGGGGGAGTGCGAGCGTGCGGGTGAAGCTGTGCTGCTCGCCTGTTGAGGTTGGCCCGCTTTTGCGTGAGCATTTGTTCATGAAGGAGATGGGCGTGGTGCTGACGAGCGCGACGCTCTCGACCGGTGCGCAGAAGGGGCTGCAGCACGGCGTGAAGAAGAAAGAGGAAGCGAAGGCGGGTGAGCCGGCGCGGGCGATTGCGCTCGACGGGCCGTTTGCGCACGTGGCGACGCGGCTGGGGTGTGAGCACGCGGTGACGCTGCAACTGGGCTCGCCGTTTGATCATGCGCGGCAGTCGCGGCTGATTGTCGATCTGCTGGTGAGCGATCCGCGCGGGCAGCGGAATGCGGCGGAGCAGCGCGGGGGGTATACGGCGCAGCTTGCCGAGCGGGTTTTCCATCACATCAGCAGCACCGACGGCGGGTGCTTTGTGCTGTTTACAAGCTTTGACACGCTGTATCGGTGTGCGGACATGCTCGGTCCGCGGCTGGAGTCAATGGCGATCCCGCTTTTGGCGCAGGGGCGGGACGGCACGCCGGGGCAGATTCTGCAGCGGTTCAAAGCGGGGGAGCGGAGCGTGCTGTTCGGGGCGGCGAGTTTCTGGCAGGGTGTGGATGTGCCGGGCAATGCGCTGCGGAACGTGATCATCACGAAGCTGCCGTTCGATCCGCCGGATCGGCCTTTGGTTGAGGCGCGGGGGGAACGGATACGAGCGCGTGGGGGCGATCCGTTCGCGGATGATGCCTTGCCGCGGGCGGTGCTGCGGTTCAAGCAGGGGTTCGGGCGGTTGATTCGGACGGCGCGGGATTGCGGGCAGGTGGTGGTGCTGGATCCGCGGCTGGTGACGGCGCGGTACGGCAAGCGGTTTCTGGCGGCGCTGCCCGAGGGGGTGCCGATGACGATGATCAGCGTGGAGAGCCAGCGGCGCGAGGATGAGTATGACCAGCGGGCGAGCGGGGGTGGCGGTGAGAACGGAGATGGCGGCGGCGGGCTTGAGGGGTTGAACGATCTGCTGGATGACCAGGGGCCCGATGTCACGCTGGAGATGCTGGATCCGCCGTGATGGTGCTTTGCTCGGCGGGCGGGCGCTCGGCGGGGGGGCGATCGGTGCGTTCGAGCTCGGTGCAGAGAGCGGAGGCGATATTGCGGATCGTGCGGTGGCGGGTGGTGAGCGTGGGCTGAAGGGTGGTTGGTTCAACTTCGAGTTCGAGTTCGCCCGAGCGGAGGATCGCGAGTCCCCAGCCGAGGGGGAGCTCGGTGCTTGAGACCACGCCCGGGGCGGCGGCGATGATCAGGTGCGTGGCGAGGCGGTACCGCGCGAGGAAGAAAAACTTGGTCTGCCCGTGCAGGCTCTGGTCGACTTTGCGGAGTTCGCGCAGGACGGCGGTGCGGGCGGGGGAGCTGGAGGCCTCGAGGTCCCAGGGCTCCATGTCGCTGAAGAGGAATGTGCCGGCGCGGCGCAGGTGCGGCTCGGCGGGTTTGACGAACTGTTCGTCGATCTCGGCGAGCTGGGCGTAGAGCGAGGCCCGGCGGGCGATGAGTTCGCTGGCACGCTGGGTGTCGCGGAGGTAATCGCTGCGCGAGGCTTTGCACTCGATGATGAGCGTCGTCGGCTCGCGGGCTTTTTCAGGCCGGCGGCACCAGGGTGGGCAGGTGACGCGCGGACGTTGTTTGGTTGTGACGGGATCGTCTTCGGCGGCCGGTGGTTCTTCGCTTGATTGCGGTTGGGATGGCTGAGCGGGCGTTGGCTCGCGTTCGTTCCAGTTGACGCGGTCGAGGTATCCGGCGGCGTCGAGTCGCCAGCGTGAGAGTGGGCAGCGGACTTCGCACGCCGCGGCGCAGCAACCGAGGCCCCGCAGCCATCGCCGCGAGGCTCGTTTGAGCTCTTGATGGAGGGGCGTCTCCACGCTGGATGGTACAGAGGCCGCGGAGCTCGGTGCGGCGTGGTACAGGGGCCCTGCTTGGCCTTGCTCTCTCTCCGGGTTGGTTGTTCTCTCTCTCTTCCGGGCGGTGCGTGTGCGGTTGGGTTTGAAGGCGTGGTTCAGGCCTCGGCGTCGATCTGCTGGCCGGGCTCGATGAAGCGGATGACGCGGTAGGCGCGTTCGACTTCGTAGGTCATGGTGAAGCTGCCGGTGCCCGCGGCGGTGCGGATCGGCAGGGTGTAGCTCATCACGGTGCGTTCGCGGAGGAACTCATCGACGACGGCGCCGATGGTGTTGTTGGTCGTTGCGGGGGTGGTCTCATCGGTGGGTTTGGAGTCGGCGTTCTCGTCGGTCGGGGTGATCTCTTTGTTCTTCAGACGGCGCGAGGGCTTGAGGTTGGAGATCTCGGCGGTGTCCTGGATCGGCTGACGCTGGGTGACGACGACGGGGGCCTGGGCGTTCTTCTCGGCGGAGTTGACGCGCGGGGTGGAGAGCCACGAGCGGCCCTGACCGCCCGAGCCGTCGCCTTGGTTGGTCGCGGCGCGGGTGCGGCGGCGGTCGCTCGCGGAAGCGGCGGCGGCTTGCCCGGGGGTGATGCCCAGCGACTGGCTGACGAGGTCGTTGATCCGCATGAGGAACAGGAGTGCGAGCGGCGGGCCAGAGGTGCGATCGATCAACACGTCCGAGAAAAGCCGACGCTTCATGGAGCGGGCGGGCCTGGTATCGCAGGCTTGGTTTTCGGACCGTGCCCGCGGCGTCGCATCGCGGCGACGTGTTGATTCCACGCGACACCGCGCAGACCGTTCACGCGTGCTGCGAACATGCGATCTGCAATATGACCTGCCTGAGGAACTCATCGCCACCACGCCGGCGGAGCGGCGCGATGCTGCCCGTTTGCTTGTGACCAGGCGAGCGGCGAGCCCGAGCGTTGAACATCGCGCGATCGCGGACCTGCCGGGGTACTTCGCCGCGGGCGATGTGCTTGTGGTCAATGTGTCGGCGGTGATCCCGGCGCGATTTCAAGGAGCGCGGTCTGACACGGGCGGGGCGATCGAGGGGTTGTATCTGGGCCCGGCGGGTGACGGCGCGGATCCCAGGCGTTGGCGCGTGCTGTTGAAGGCCAAGCGGCCGCGGGTTGGGGCGACGCTTTCGCTGACGACGGCGGACGGGCAGGCGTCGGCGTACAGCCTTGTGCTGGAATCGAAGATCGACGATGCGGAGCAGCCCGGGGCGTGGCTGGTGCGGGCGGAGGGGCCCGAGGCGGATTTGGGCGCGGTGCGTGTGCTGTCGTTGGTGGGGAGCACGCCGCTGCCGCCGTACATCTTGGCTTCGCGGAAGCGGCACGGGCTGAACGTCAGCGACAAGGCCGACCGCGACCGGTACCAGACGGTGTACGCGAACAACGCGGCGGCGGGGTCGGTGGCGGCGCCCACGGCGGGGCTGCACTTCACGCCGGAGATTCTCGGCACGCTGTCGGCGAAGGGTGTGAGCGTTGCGCACGTCACGCTGCACGTGGGGACGGGGACGTTCAAGCCCGTGACGGCGGAGTTCATCGAGCAGCACGAGATGCACCACGAGTGGTGCTCGATCCCCCCCACCACCGCTCGGTTGATCCGCGATGCGAAGCAGAACGGGCGGCGGATCATCGCGGTGGGCACCACCAGCGCCCGCACGCTGGAGAGCTTTTCGCCCGAGCAGATCGCCGCGGCGGCGGAGACCGGGCAGGCCGCGGAACGGTGGACGAACATCCTGATCACGCCCGGGCATCGGTTCATGAACCTGCACGGACTGATGACGAACTTTCACCTGCCGCAGAGCACGTTGATGGCGATGGTGGCGGCGTTGTTTCCGGAGGGTTCGCCGCGGCTGCTGGCGCTGTACGCGGAAGCGGTGCGGGAGCGGTACCGGTTCTATTCGTACGGGGATGCGATGCTCATCCTGCCGGCGTGATTCCGGCGGGGCCCACGCACGATGGGGGCGGAGTTTTCGTATCATCTGCGCATGCTCGCGCTCTATTCCGCCGCGATTTTTCTTGGCGCAACCCTGTTGTTCATGGTCCAGCCCATGATCGGGAAGATGATCCTGCCCACGCTGGGGGGCAGCCCCGCGGTGTGGAACACCTGCATGCTCTTCTTTCAGGCGACGCTGCTGGCGGGGTACCTCTACGCCCACGGCCTCGGCACGCGGAAGTCCACGCGGTTGCAGATGATCGTGCATGCGGTGGTGCTGGTTGCGCCGATCGTGACGCTGCCGTTTGCGCTCCCCGCGGCATGGGCACCGTCGACCTCGCAGAGCCCGGCCTTGGCGGTGCTGTCGCTGCTGACGGTGATTGCCGCGGCGCCGATCTGCGTGATGGCGACCACGGGCCCGCTGCTGCAGAAGTGGTTCTCGATTTCGAACCACGCGCAGGCGAAGGACCCGTACTTCTTGTACGCCGCGAGCAACCTGGGCTCGTTCACGGGGCTTCTGGCGTACCCGCTGCTGCTGGAGCCGTCGCTGACGCTGAAGCAGCAGGCGACGTTCTGGGCCTATGGCTATGGGCTGTATGCGGTCGTTGTGCTGCTGTGCGGGGCGGCGGTGCTGCTGAAGAAATCCAACCGAGCGCCCGAATCAAACGACGCGCCCGGCGGCGTGACGGCGACGACCGAAAGCGATGAGCCCGCGCCGAGTTGGAGTCGGCGTGCGCTATGGCTGGCGCTCTCGGCCGCACCGGCGGCGCTGATGATCTCGGTGACGCAGCACATCGCCACCGACGTGGCGAGCGCGCCGATGCTGTGGGTTGTGCCGCTGGGGGTCTATCTGCTGAGCTTTGTGATTGTCTTCAGCCCGCGGATGCCAAAGGCGGTGCCGATGGTTTGTGCACTGACCTTCATCGTGCTGGCGCTCATCGCGGCGTTCAACAGCCTCAGCTCGCAGATCAGCGGCAACGCCCTTGTGCTGGCGCTGCACCTGAGCCTGCTGTTCTTCGGTTGCTGCGCGTGCCATGCGCGGCTAGCGACTTCGCGGCCGGGCGCGAAGAGGTTGACCGAGTACTACCTGCTGATGGCGGTGGGCGGCGTGCTGGCGGGGGTCTTCTGCTCGCTGGTGGCGCCGGTGATCTTCAATACGATCTTTGAGTATCCCATCGCGATCGCGGCGTGCGTGGGGCTGGCGACGCCTCTGCTCACCACGGTTGCGGGTTCGATCCGCGGGCGCGTGATGCACGGCATCGATACCGGCGCGACCGATGCCGGGGGATATGACGACGACGATGACGAGGTCTCGTTCCTCCGTCGGCACGCGAAGGTGTTGGACGTGCTCTTCCCGGCGATTCTGCTGGCGGTCTTTGCGTCGATGTACGCCGCCGCGGTGCCGACGAGCGGCGGGTTGGGTTGGGGATTTGCGTATTCAACACTCGTGGCGATCTTCTACGTCATCCCGGTTGTGCTCAGCCTGATTTTCCTGTTTCGGCCCGTTCGCGCCGGGTGCGGGGTGCTGGCGCTCTTTACGCTCGCGCACGTCTACGTCAGCATCACCTCCACCACGCTCTACAGCGAACGAACCTTCTTCGGCGTGCACGTCGTGGCGGAAAGCACATCGGCCACCAACCTCCGCACGCTCCGCCACGGCACCACCTCGCACGGCCTGCAGGCCATCGGGCCTGACGGCACGCCCGACGTCTTCCCCACCAGCTATTACCACCTAACCGGGCCGCTGGGCATCACCATGCGCCGGTACCAGACCACCGACCTGCCCAAGACCGTCGCCGTCGCGGGGCTGGGCACCGGGTGCCTCGCGTCGTACGCAAGGCCCGGCGACCGCTACACGTTCTTTGAGATCGATCCCGCGGTGATCCGCATCGCGCAAGATCCGGAGCTCTTCACCTTCGTCAGCAAGAGCAACGGCACGCTTGATTTCGTTCTGGGCGATGCACGGCTCACCATCGCGCAGGCACCCGACGCGTCCTTCGGCATCATCGTGCTCGACGCCTTCTCGTCCGATGCCATCCCCGTTCACCTCATCACCACCGATGCGATTCGCTCATACCTGCCCAAGCTCAAGCCCAACGGGCTGCTGCTGGTGCACATCTCCAACCGCAAGCTCAACCTTGAGCCGGTCATGGCGGCGGCGGCGAAGGAGTTGAACCTTTCCGCCGTTACGTGGTTTGATTCCAACTTTACGGAGAAGACCCGAGCGACCAAGAGCGCCTCGCACTGGGTGGTGCTGGCGCGGTCGATGGACGATCTGAAGCCGCTGACGAGCATGACGAGCGAGGAGAAGGCGGCCTTCAACCCGCGCGATCCCGAGGCGATGTGGCGCCCGCTCATCGGGCGGGAGGGCTTCCGCGCGTGGACCGACGATTACTCGAACCTGCTGTCGGTCATCTCGTGGTAAGTCGAGCGGTGCCTTGCTGACGGGGACGCGGCGTTGACGCGCGGCGGTCTTCTCGCGTTGTACGTTGTGCGTCTCGGTCACTTCACCAGCAGGCTTTCGCCGGTCATCTCAGGGGGTTTGGTCAGGCCCATCATCACGATGGCGGTGGGGATGACGTCTGCCAGTCGCCCGCGCTCCGCACGCTTCTGCGGGTTGAACCAGTTGTTCACGTCGCGGTCGCCGCGAAGCGTCCTGCCCTTGAACGCCTCGCCCACCACGATGCACGGCACGTCGAAGGTCGTGTGGGCCGTGTGCGCTTCGCCGGTGGAGGGGTCTTTCATCTGCTCGGCGTTGCCGTGGTCGGCGAGGACGATCAGCGAGCCGCCCTTGCGGAGTGTCGCGTCGACGACCGCGCCCACGTGCGCATCGACCGCGGCGCAGGCCTGCACGGCGGCTTCAAAGACCCCCGTGTGCCCGACCATGTCGCCGTTGGCGAAGTTGACGATGAAGACGTCGGGGCAGTCGCTTGAGTTGAGCTTTGCCAGCACCGCGTCGCGGATGCCCTGGGCGTTCATCTCGGGCTTGAGGTCGTAGGTGCTGACCTTCGGGCTCTGCGGGTTCTCGCGGATCTCGCCGGGGAAGGGCTCCTCGCGGTAGTCGTTGAAGAAGAACGTCACGTGCGGGTACTTCTCGGTCTCGGCGCAGCGCATCTGGCGCAGGCCTTGCGATGAGAAGAACTCGCCGGCGATCATCTTCATCTTGGGTGGCTTGGGGAAGGCCACGCCCGCGACGTGCGGCAGCAGGTTCTCCCAGTACTCCGTCATGATGACAAAGTGCAGGTCGAGCTTTGCACCGCGGTCGAAGCCGTTCTTGCCCGAGTCGGGCGAGGGCTTGACGGTGCTCCACAGCTCGTCGGGGAAGCAGAATGCGGCGCAGAGCTCGCGCGGGCGGTCGCCGCGATAGTTCACGAAGATCACGCTATCGCCCGAGCAAACGGCCGATTGCTGCGCTTGCGACACCGACGCGGCGATGCAGCGCGGGGTGACGAACTCGTCGCCGCCAAGGTTTGAAGCGAGGGGCTTTGCGTAGTAGTCCTTCACCGCGTCGACAGCGCCGGAGAAAATCGCGGCGGACGCATCTCGCCCCGTGAGGCAGTCGTACGCCGAGCGGACGCGCTCCCAGCGGTTGTCACGGTCCATAGAGAAGTAGCGCCCGATGACGCTGGCAACGCGCCCGACGCCGATGTCTTTGAGGGTCTTCTCGACGAGTTCGACGTACCCCGCGCCGGTGAAGGGCCCGGTGTCGCGCCCGTCGGTGAAGAGGTGGACCTCAACATTCGAAACGCCCAGGGCCTTGCAGGCGCGGACGCAGGCGAAGAGGTGATCGAGCTGCCCGTGCACGCCCGCGTCGGAGGCGATGCACATGAGGTGCACGCGGGCGGGGCTGCCGTCGGCGCGGGCCTTGCCCTTCACGCGGGAGATCGCACCGGCGATGACGCTGTTCTTCTCAAGCCCCGCTCGGCAGGCCTTGGTGATGGCGACCGATTCCTGATCCACCACGCGCCCGGCGCCGATGTTCTGGTGCCCGACTTCGCTGTTGCCCATCGTGCCCTCGGGCAGGCCCACGTCCTCGCCGCTGGTTTTGATGAGCGTCCAGGGCCAGTCCTTCATCAGCCCGTCGGCGATCGGCGTCAGCCCGCGCTGCGAGGCGACCTTCGCCGCGTTGAACGCGTCGTGCGCGGGGTTGGGATTCGCGCCCCAGCCGTCACGGATGATCACCACCATCGGCGTGTTTTTGAGCTTCATGCCCCATGCTAGGGTGTTTCAGGCTGTACGGGCACGAAGGCCCCGGGGTGCGAACAATCGCGCACGGGGACCGTCGTTCGTGTTTGCCCGGTTGTTCCTGGGGCTCATTTATGCGCAGATTTCTGAGCTGGTTCACGTTCATTCTGCTCGTGGTGGTGATCGTGCTGGCGATTGCGCGGTGCTCGGCCGCCCCGCGGGCTTCGACGCCGGGGAAGACCGATCGACCGGTCACGTACGTTCGGTTGTTTCCGGACAACCTGCCCGCCGACACCCTGGCCCGCCTGACCGACAACTGCGGCCCGTTGGGTATGCCCCAGCCGCTGGAGCCCGGACCGACCGTTCGGCACACGCCCGAAGACTCGGCCCCGATGGCCTCTCGCGGTACAACGCTGGTCTGCCGAGATGGCTACGCCCTGCTGCACTCCGATACCGCGAAAGTACCCCTGTGGGTCTGCGAGCACGTCAAGCCGACGAACCTCGGCGGCAGCGTGAAACGCTCCGACAAGTTCGAGCCCGACCCGCAGATCCCCGTCGGCAAGCGTGCGGAGCTGGTGGACTATCGCGGCTCGGGGTTTGACCGCGGGCACATGGCGCCTGCGGGGAATCAGACCACCGACGCGGTGCGCAAGGCCGAGACGTTTTACCTCTCGAACATGGTCCCGCAGGACCCGCAACTGAACCAAAAAGCCTGGTCGAAGTTGGAGGAACTGACGCGGAACTGGGCGAGCGCTTCGGGCGGCGCGTGGATCATCACCGGGCCGATGTACTGGGACACGGCGGAGGAGAATCCCGCGACGGCCGACGGCGTTGTCCCGCATCGAACCATCGGCCCGAACCGGGTGGCCGTGCCCTCGCACACGTACAAGATCGTTCTGCTCAACGGCGCCAGCGCCGGGCTGTGGCGGGTGGTGGCCTTTGTGATGCCCAACGAGGGGGACTATCCCCCGCCGTACGACTTCAATGAATACATCAGGCCCGTGAGCAGCATCGAGCAGCGCACGGGCCTGAACTTTTTTCCGGGGTTTTCTGAGGCCGAACGCGAGCGGTACGAGTCGCGTGCGGGCACGATGCCCTGAGGCCAAACCGACCTGCACGTCGGTTTATGACGAGTGCGGAGCGGTCGAGTCCGCGGCGGGCTGCGTGGGTCTGGCTTCCTTGGCCTTGAGACGATCGGGCGTGGGGACGCGGACCTTGCTGACCAGACCGACCTTCTGCATGGCCTTGATCAGCAGGTAGCTGCTGTCGAACTGCCACCACTTCAGCCCGTGACGGGCGGAGGCGGGGAAGGCGTGGTGGTTGTTGTGCCAGCCTTCGCCGAAGGCCAGGACACCGAAGATCAGGTTGTTGCGGCTCTCGTCGTGGCTCTCGTATGTCCGTCCGCCCCAGATGTGGCAGACGGAGTTGATGCTCCACGTGACGTGATGGACCATGAACATGCGCACCAGCCCGCCCCAGATGAACCCGAGCAGCGCCCCGGTCCACGACATGGTCACCAAACCGCCGATGACCGCGGGGAGGGCCAAACCCACCAGCACCCAGAACACAAACTGACGGCTGACCGCCAGCACGATCGGATCGGCGCGAAGGTCCTTGACATACCGCGCCAGGCCCGGGGGGTTGGAGGCGAAGAGCCAGCCCATGTGGGCATGGAAGGCACCCTTCACGGCGCTCCAAGCGGTATCGCCGCCGTGCTGATGCGGGGAATGCGGGTCGAGCTCTTTGTCGCTGTGCTGATGGTGCATGCGGTGCATCCCGCACCACTGGATGACCGGACCTTCGGAGGCCATGCTGCCGAGCACGGCCCAGACCCAGGTCATAAAGCGCCCGGTCTCGAACGACCGGTGCGTGAAGAGACGGTGATAACCGACGGTGATGCCAAGCCCGGTGGCGATATACATCCCCACGAACAGGGCCAGTGAAAGCCAATCGAGCCCATAGCCCCAGGTGTACAAACCCGCCGCCACGACGCCGATGGCGGGGAGAAGGACCACGATCACGACCATGACACGGTGACCGAACGACTGGTGCTGAGCGTGCATCCCGGGGACGCGCTCAGACTCTGTCGGCGCTTCCAGGCTCAAGGCCAAAGGCGTCTTTGGTTCCTCGATCTGCGGCGGGAAAATCACCCCGCCGACATCGGCGACCAAGGACGGAGACGGGCTACGGAGGGGAAACGCGTTCAATCCGTCCGCCACGCTGCTGATTCGCATCGAGAGATACCTTTCTTCTTCAACACCCTTGCCCGATCGTCGGAGACCTCTCACTGTACGGTCAGCGGCGGTCCGTCAGTTGAGAAAAATACACATTTATCCGATCTGAGCAAGTATCCCCCATTGGGCGATGACCTTACGCTGCCCGTCGGGTACTCTCGCTGGCAAGGCTGCTCTCGTCGCTGGCGGTGGGCGCGGGGCTGAGCGAGCGTTGCAGGTCGAGCAGCTCGTCGTAGGCTTTCAGGTCAATGCGGAAGAACGACTCGACCACGCGCGGGTCGAACTGCGAGCCGGCGCAGCGCTGCAGCTCCGCAAGAACTTTCTCACGCGGCAGCGCCGAGCGGTAGCTGCGGGTTGAGCTCATCGCGTCGAAGGTGTCCGACAGGGCGATGATCCGGGCCACCAGGGGGATGTTCTCGCCTTTCAGGCCGTGGGGATAGCCCCGCCCGTCGTAGCGCTCGTGGTGATAGAGCACGCCCGGCAGCACGTCCTGCATCCCGATGATGTCTTTGAGAATTCGGTGCCCGATCTCCGGGTGCTTCTTGATGAACGTGAACTCCTCGTCGGTCAGTCGCCCGGTCTTTAGCAGCACGGCCTCGGGGACGCCGATTTTGCCCACGTCGTGCACCAGACCGGCGATCCGCACGCGCTCGGCATCGTCGGTGCTGAAGCCCATCGCCAGCGAGATCGAGTGCGAGAGGTGGGCGACGCGCTCGGAATGGCCGCGGGTGTAGGGGTCTTTCGCGTCGATGGAGGCGGTCAGGGCCTTCAGCACGCCCATCGACATGGCCTTCTGCTCATCGAAGCGGGCGATGTTCTCGTGGAAGGTGCCCAGGAAGTCGGCGACGGCTTCGACGAACTGCATCTCGGGGGAGGCGATCATCGGGTCGGGCCCGCGCTTCTGACCCGCGAGCACCATCCCGATAGGCCTGCCGCAGTAGCTGATGGGCTCGCAGATGACCTCGCTGCCCACGGCGGCGGCGATGGCTTCTTTCGCCGGCTGGAGCACGCGGGTCCAATCGTCACCCGTCGCGCGGGCGGCCAGCGAAAGGGCGTGATGGCGGAACTCGTCTTGCCCGCAGGTTGCGGTGCCGGCGAAGATCAACCGCCCGCGAAGCCCGCCGACGATCTGGTCGACGTCGCGGTAGGCGATGGCCACGAACCCGAAAGGCAGGGCCCGGCAGACGTGGTCGGCCAGGGCCGCGACCTGCTGCACGGGCTCGCCCTCACTGGCCATGAACCGCATGATGCGGAAGAGGGCGTAGGTCTCTTCGTAGGCCTGAGAGAGCCGATCGGAGAAGTCGTCGGAGAGGCGGCGCTGCTGGCTGATCTGGCGCATGTCCGCGAAGCATTCCATCGCGGCCTGGGCGATGGCCTCCGCGTCGGCGAGGCTCTGGCGTGCACCGCGTGCCAGGCAGATGCGGGCTTCGGACGCGTCGACGCCGGTCTCGGCGCACATGGTGGCGAAGGCTTCCGAGTCCAGCACGTCGCGGGTCATCGCCAGCGCGACGAGCAGTCGCGCATCTTCCGCGCCGGGCTCGGTGCGCGTCATCGCACGCAGGCCCACGACGATCTCGGCCGTCCCTTCGTTGTTGGCGCAGCGCCCGGCGCGTTCAACCGCGGCGATCACGCGCGGATGGCGGGTGAACTGTTGAATCACGGAGAAGGGCTTCGGCACGTACGCCGGCGCACCGTCTTCGCCAGCGCTGTAGCACACCACGCCGAGGCGCTTGCAGCGGTCCTCCGCCCCCTCGGTCCAGTTTGCGGGCCGGGTTGTTGAGAACCCGTTGGACGTGCTGTTGCTTCCGTTCTGCTGCATCACAAGCCTCCTCGATCCGTCTGCTCATCACCGCGGAAACGCCGACGTTTCTCGGCACACACTGACCCGCCGCGTCGTTCAAGCCGCCAGCTTTGACGACCGCCGGGCGATCTCCGCGGCGAGGTGTTCCTGCATAAGACTGGAAAGCTCTTTGACGCTGAAGGGCTTGCTGACGAGGTTCTGAATGTTCGTTTTGGACATCTCAGCCGGCGGAACGCGGTGCCCGCGGGCCGTGAGCATGACCACGGGAACTTCGGCCAGTTCGGGCGTTGCGCGGAGCCTTTGAGCGAACTCGAGCCCGGTCATTCGGGGCATCTCGAAGTCGGTCAGAACGACGAGGGGCCTGTGCTGCATCGCCAGGGCAAAGGCCTCTTCGCCGTTGCGTGCGACAACCACCTTCGCACCGATGTTCGAGAGCTTTGATGAGAGCATGAACGTGATGACGTCTTCGTCGTCGGCAATCAGGATGGTTGGTTGAGTTGTCGCCATGGTTCGACCGCTCGCCTCCGTTCGCGTGGGCAGGGGCCCGACCGCGCGTGCGTTGACGCCGCCCGCGCCCGCCTTCGTCCGGTTCAGGATCGACGCATCCGGCTTCCACCCTGATCGAGGTCGGAGAAAGCCGCGGAGACGATCGGGCTGATCGTCACGGATGTGCCGGGGGAGCGTGCGGCGCGGGTCCGAGAACGTCGCGGATGATGCGTTCAATCAACCGGCACAACGCGGGTGGGCCAACCGATCCGATAGTCCATCGCATGCACACGCCGCGATCCAACGCGCACGCGGGCGCTTTCACGCTGCTGGAGCTGTGCATCGTCGTGGCGGTGGTGGGGATACTTGCGGCCGTGGCGGCGCCGCGGTTCTCGCAGGCCTCCGATCGGTACCGGGCACAATCGGCGCTCCTGCGTCTGGACAGCGACCTGCAACTGGCGATGACCAGCGCGCGAGCGCGTGGAGAGTCGATCCTGTTCACCCTCGACGCAGAGACCAGCACCTACAGCTTCAAGAACCTGCCCAACCCGCACACGGGCGAGGCGAACACGACGATCAACCTCGGGGCGCAGCCGTTCCGAACCCCGATCGTCGGCAGCGTCATGCCGCTGTCCGGATCGATCTCGATTCTGCCCACCGGGCTGCCCGACGAGAGTTTCGCGATCACCGTGGTTTCGGGCTCGACGATCCGCACGCTGACCTTCGATGCCCGCACGGCCCGATCGACGATCAACGCCAACCCGGTTGTCTCCGCGATGTCACTGAACGTGTTCGCCCCCGAGCGGTACGTCTTCAATGAGACCGCGCAAACAAAGGTCAACGCCAACGCGATCCAGCGCGCCGCGATCGCCGCCGCCGCCAAGGACGCAAGAGGGCAGAGCGTCAAGTGATCACGCAGCCGCTCCACGACCGATCGGCGGGCGCTGGTGCCGCAGCTCGCACCCGCGGCGGGTTCACGCTCATGGAGATGGTCGTCTCCGCCTCGGTGCTGATGATCATGCTGCTTGCCACGGCCGGGGTCATGCGGATGGTCTCCGCTTCGACCTCGGCGTCCTCACCGGTTGCGATGGCGAACGCCGCGGCGTCGGCGCTGTCTCGACTGGCGCAGGAACTGGCAACCGCGTCTTCCATCGACACGTCGGAGGAGGAAGCGATCACCTTCACGGTTCCAACCGCCGACGGGGGCACCTCCACGATCACCTGGTCGTGGTCTGGAGATCAGGACGGCGAACTCGTCCGCTCCGATGAAGACACATCCGTGCGGATCGCCACGGGCGTGCGCGGGTTCTCGCACAAGGTGGTGATCAACGAATCCGCCGACGTCAGCACCCAGGAAGACGGCGGCGAGACGCGGGTGTCGTCGCAGACGTTTGTCGCGGCGGGGTACGACGCGCTGCGTGTCAGTTCAACTGCGCACGCGGCGCAGTACCTGCCGCTGACTCTCCCCGCCGACACCCTGAGCTGGAAGCCCACCCGCCTGCGGATCATGGCGGCGAGGAGCTCCGCCGCCGATTCGTCGCTGCGGGTGGCCATCGTCTCCGCCACCGGGTCGACACCATCGTCGATGCCCACGACATTCGCGAGCACGACGGTCGCGGAAACGACCTTGTCGAGCGGCAAAACCATGACCGAGATTTCCTTCAAGTCAAACCGATCCATCGGGGCCCATGAATCAGTTGTGCTGGTTTTTTCCGGTGCCGATTCCAACGAAGCCGCTCGCGTGGCGCTGGCAAAGAACGCCTCCGGCAACGCGAAGGGCACCGCCTCCAGTTCGAGCAACGGCGGCTCATCGTGGAGCTTGTGCGACGGTCCGGGGCTTGTGTACGAGCTCTACGCCACCACCGTTGGGCACACAACCACGACCAAGTCGAGCCGAGCATCGTCGATCGTGCTTCGGCTGGAACTCAACGCCGGCGCGACCGCCACCGTCGGAGTGCTGCTGACCAACCAACCCACGATCGTCGGGGGTGGAAAGTGATCCGCCGCCTGCACGCGCCGGCGCGGTTCTTCAGAGGCGAGCGCTGCCTGAGCGTGCGTGCGCGCGGCATGACGCTCATCGAGGTCACGCTGGCGGTTGCGGTCTTCTCGATCATCATCGTCGCGACGCTCAACGCCACCGCTCAGGCCGTTGCCCTCCGTGCGCAGGCCACCCGTGTGCTGGTGGCGGGCCAGCTCGCCGACGCACTCATCGCCGAGATCATGCAACTGCCTTACGACTCAACGGATACGCAGCAAACCGGCACCATCGCCTCGCTTTCCATACTCGATACGCCGATCTTCACGGTCATCCCCGCCAACCGCCGCAATGACGCGGTTGCTCTCGACTACACCAACTACAAAGACTCCTCCCCGATCAACCCCGACGGTTCGCCCTCCGCCAACTCCAACGGCTACCGCCGATCCGTCAGCGTGAAGTACGTCACCACGTCGAACCCGTCGGTCGAATCCGCCACCGACACCGGGTTGTGCCGGATCATCGTTTCGGTCACGTTCAACGGGCGTCCGGTCCTTACGCGCACGGCCTTGAAAGCCAATCTGACACCAAAGTCCTGACACGCACATGCCTCCGACTCTCACGCCAACCCGATCATCAACCCGCAGCGCCCGCACGCCGCGCGGATCGGTCTACCTGACGATCATCTCCCTCGGTGCCATCATCACCGCGCTGGCGCTGGGCAGCCTCTACACCGCCGCCAACGCCTTCCGCATCGCGCACATCGAGCAGCAGGGCGCCGAGGCCCGTTCGACCGCTGAGTCCGCCATCCGCGCAACCCTCGCCCACATGCGCGCGAACGCCACCTGGCGAAGCTCAACCTCGGGCGGCTCATCAACCCGCTCGCTCCGCATCGGCAGCGCCGAGGTCGAAGTCACCCTCACCGACCCCGACGGCGACCTGCCCTCCTCATCGCTCGACCCCGTGGTCATCTCCGCAACCGCCACAACCTCCAACGCCAAACGAATCGTCCGAGTCACCACCCTGCCGGCGATTCACCCGCTGGGCTGCATGTCCTTCGCGCTCGCATCGTCGGGCTCCGTCTCATTCTCCGCATTCTCGACAGCGAACGCCGACGTCAACCTCTACTCCGCCGCCGGGTTCTCCGCCACCCTCGCCACCGTCAACAGCAACGTCTACACCTCCGGCTCGATTTCCGGCGGCAGCTACCGCTCCACCCAGCTCACCGGTCACCCGTCTCAGTCCTTCCCCGCCGCATCGGTCATCACCGATTACGCCAGCCGAGCAACCAAAATCCCGCTCAATGCGCTCCCCTCACTCCTCGGCACACGCTCGCTCTCGCGCACGCTCCTCAGCCCAACCGCCAACCCCTTCGGCGACCCTGACCCTCTCGGGCGCTACGTCATCGACTGCGCCAACAGCAACATCAACATTTCCGACCTCCGCGTCGTCGGCACCCTCATCATCCTGAACCCCGGCAGCGGCTCGTCCATCTCCGGCTCGGTCAACTTCGAGCCCGCAATCCCCGGCCAACCCGTCCTCCTCGTCGACAAAGACTTCACCATCAACCTCTCTTCCTCGACGCTCGCCGAGACTCCGCTCGTCTCCACCAAGTACAACTACAACCCCACCGGCACGCCCTACCCCTACGCCGCAGGCGCAACCGACAGCGATCAGGCCGACAACTACCCATCTCAAATCAACGGCCTCATCTTCGTCCGCGGCGACCTGACCATCCAGGGCTCCTCCCGCCTCGGTCAAGTCATCGTCTCCGGACGCACCAGCATCTCGGGCACACTCAACCTCAACCCATCCTCGGCCCAGGGCAATACGCCCCAAGGCTTCTACAACGTGCAAATGACCCCCGCCGAGGGCGGGTGGGTCAACGTCTACCAGTGAACTTCCGGCGTAAAACGACCGCCGCACCGACCGAAGTGCATCCCCGACTCATTCGCTGAATCACTTCTTCTTCGCGGTCTTGGTTCGCAAGCCCGCGTTGATCGCCTGCGCATACCGACCAACATCTCGCGGCGTCCAAACCAGGTTGTTCCTCACCCACCATCCGCCGGCATACTCGTCCCCGCCGCCCGCTCGCAGCGCCATCGCCGCAACCGTCGAGCAGTTCTGCTTCGCAAGGTCATACGGCAGCATCGGTCCGTGCAGCGACTTTCCGTCGCGTTGCAGCCCGAAACCCGACCACCAATCGAGAATCGCCTTCTCGTCAAGCCCGCTGATGATCGTGTTCTCTGGTTGACGATTCGCCTCAGCCTCGATGTCCATCCTCAGCGTTCGCTGACGGTGCGGGCTCGTGTTGAAGACGCCCTGCTCAGGCCACCAACTGATGTACGCGGAACCAACCGTGATCGACGCGTGCCCGGCAAGCCGGTGCTTCAGTGTCAACATCGGACCCCACACATGCACGGTCAGCATCGGTTGCTCCTGAAAAAAACGGTCTTCACAGCGTCAAGCATCGACTCCAAACCTACGCGTACACCTCAAGGAAGACCCGCCGCGTGGGCTTCACGTCTTTGTGCAGCATCGACCGCTGCCACGCGCCGATATCCGCCATCGCCGCCGGCTCAACCTTCAGATACTGCTCCAACGCCTCGCCCGGCAAGCGCCGGGCCATCTCTTGGAAGATCCCCAGTTCCATCCCCGCCAGCCCGCAAATGTACACCAGCGTCCGCGCATCGCTCAACAGCGGCATCAGCACCTCCGCATCCGTCCGGAAGCGGTCCTGCACATACAACTTCCCGTGCGCGCCGTTGCTCTCCCGGCTGATGGCCGTGATGTACCTGAAGTTCCCGTGCTCCTTCGACAGCTTCGTCATCTCGTCGTGATACAGCAGGTCCGTGCTGTAGGGGCTGCCCATCACCAGCGCAATCGTGCTCTTGCACCCGCTGCTGAGAAGGTCCTTGATCATCCCGCGGAACGGCGCGATCCCCGTCCCCGTCGCCACGAAGACATACTGGTGCTCATCAAACCGTGCCGGCAGCACAAACCGCTTGCCGTTCGGCCCGCTGAGCTTCACCTTCTCGCCCACCTTCCGGTCGCACAGATAGTTCGAGCACACGCCCAGAAACAACCCGTGTGTCTCCCAGTGCTCATCGATCGCACGCTTCACCGTCGTCGAGATCACCTTCCCCTCACCATCCTCACCGCGCGACGGGCTCGCCAGCGAATACAACCGCACCTTGTGCGGCTTGCCGTTCGCGTCCACACCCTCCGGGATCACGCCGATCGACTGCCCCGGCAGACACCGCCCGACCAGGTCCGTGCCGCTCACGTCGATCTCGATATGCCGAACGAACCCCGCAGCCTTCTTTCCCGCGGTGCACAGGTCATTGCGCACGATCGTTCCGAGCGTCGGCTCCGTCGGGCGATAGATGTGCATCTCGGCCGTGCGAAGCACCGGCTCAGCCACCAACGTCCCACCCTCGCCCGCATGACCCTTCGACCCGGTTTCACTCGTGCTGCTCATGCCCGAACATAGCGCCCACACCCACCAAACGCCACCGGGCCGAGCCGTACTTTTTCATTTGACGCTATACCCTTTGCTGCTTTGCCCGTTGCTGCTTTGCTGCTTTCCCGCCTCATACCCTTTGACCATGACCGCTCATCCCCTTTCCAACCGCATCGCCCTGATCACCGGCGCCTCCGCCGGCATCGGTGAGGCCACCGCCCGTCACCTCGCCTCGCAGGGGTGCAAGCTCGTCCTCAATGCCCGCCGCGAGGATCGCCTGCGCGCCCTCGCCGATTCACTGCCCAAGGGTCAGTGCGTCATCGCGCCGGGTGATGCCGCGGAACAGTCGGTTATCGACCTCGCCCTGAACGCCGCACGCTCGGCGTTTTCTCGCGAGGCCGACCTCATCGTCGTCAACGCCGGTCGCGGGCTCAACGGCAGCGTCATCACCAGCGACCCCGCCCAGTGGGACGAGATGGTCCGCACCAACCTCATGGGCTGCGCCCGCCTGCTGCGCTCCGCCGCTCAGCGCTTGCTGCAAGGCTTCCCCACTTCGCCGCTCACCCCCGACAGCCCCTGGCTGAAGGTCCAGCGCGACATCGTGCTCATCGGCTCCGTCGTCGGCCGCCACGTCTCGCCCTTCTCATCCATGTACGGCTCGACCAAGTTCGCCGTGCACGCACTCGCCGAGGGTGCCCGCCGAGAGCTGGGCCCCAAGGGCATCCGCGTGAGCCTCGTCGAGCCCGGCTTCGTCATCAGCGAGTTCCAGGGCGTCGCGGGCTACGACGACGCCTGGTTCGAATCGATGAAACAGAAGTTCGCCCCGATGCTGAACCCAAGCGACGTCGCCAACGCGGTGTCGTTCATCGCCCAGCAGCCCGCGCACGTGCACATCAGCGACCTGCTCCTCCGCCCGACGAGGCAGGATTATCCGTAACGCGAATCGCGATCAATCAAACGACCAATCGGCCAGTCCATTTCTTTGTATGTATTGCTGATTTGAGCTTTGAGATTTGAGCTCTGAGCTCTGAGCTTTGAGCTCTGAGCTTTGAGCTCCGCGTTTCACCGCGGCTTCTCGCCCTTCTTCTGCATCGCCTCGATCTTCTCATCGAGCGATTTCAACTGCGCACGCATGACGTCGAGCTGCCCCATCTGCGCTTCCAGCGAGTTGATCATCTGCTTCAGCGCCGCTTCTTCCATCCCCGCCTCGGCCATCCGCACGATCACGTCCTTCCGTGACTGCACCACCTGCGTCAACAGGTCGATCGAGTCGCTCATCGCGCTGCGCTGCATGCGCAGCATCGTCAGTTCCACGTCATCGCCGACCGCCGCGCCCCCGGCATTCCCCGCCGGGTTGGGCAGAACCTCCACCCGCACCTCACCCCGCGCGCCGTTGCCGCCGACACGCCACTGCTGCCGAACGCCTCCAGCTCCCCCACCGCGGTTGCCGTTGTTCCAGAAGATCGGATCGTCGGCCATCGCCTGCTGGTTGCTGACATCCGCCTCGGGCCGCCCACCCTGCGATTCGCCCCCCGCCATCATCTCCGTCTCGACGACGTTGCCCAATCGGCGCTGCATCGTCCCGCCGCGGCGAGCAAACTGGTCCTGCTGTTGTTGCAATGTTCGGAACGAAGGCCCCCGGTTGGCCATCTGCCCGCCCTGCCCGTCCTGATTCTGCACCAGGTCCTTCGGCCCCACGACCTCCGCCGGCACGCCCAGCATGTCCTTCAGCCTGATCTGCCACGCCACCGAATACTGCTCAGGCGTGATGCGGTCCATGAACCCCTGGTTGTTGCGGTTCAGCGCGTCGAAGCTGCCCAGCGTGATGGGAAGGTCCACCCGTTCACGCTCAACCACCGCCCCACCACCGACATCGAACTCGCCATTGTCCCAGCCGCCCCGCGGGGCTTGCACACCCTCGCCCGCCGCAACCTTCGGGCGCATCACCGTCACGGTGATGGTCTGCCCCGGATCGCGCGCCACGACCATCGGGCGCAGCCCCTGCACATCCGTCATCATCCCCGTCCGCCCACGCACCACATCCCCATTGATCTCGATGATCTCGTCCCCCGGCTTGAAGACCGTCGCCCCGGGGAACCCCGCCAGAGCCCCTTCAACAATCATCGACATTCCCGGGCGGAAGCGCACGCCCAGCGCGCCCCGCGGCGTGCGCGCAAAGACGTCCCTCCCCACAGAAACCAGCCGAGCCCGCGCCTCGGGGTTCAACTTCGAGTCTTTCAGAAGCTCGCCGATCTGCGAGAGCCCCACATCGGGCCTCGCGGCCAGCTCGGCCTGCGCCCGCTCACGAACCTCCAACTCGGGGGAAGCCAGCTCCGCAACCAACTGCTCCACCCCGCGCACCACAACGCCTCCGCCACCGGAAGAGCCGGGCACGACAAGCACCGTCGAACCGCCCGCCGGGCGAGAAGCATCGAACGCCTCCGGCGCACCAATGGCCGAGGAACAAGCGATAACAACGGCCAATGAGCCAGCCGCCAATCGCCCGATGCACGCTGACGGGTGAGCGTTGCGAATCGCGAGTTGGTTGAGACCCCGTTTCACCGAAGGAAGTATACAGCCCTTCGCATTCTCTGGGTGCTGGGTGAAAAGAACCCTCGAACAGCGGATTTTCAGGTCCGAAAAGGCCTTGCTTACCCAGATTCCCAGGTTTTCATCGACGGGAAGTCAGATCTTCACCGGCGCACGCCCGACGCTGTAGTGCGTAAACCCGCGGGTTTTCATTTGTTCCGGGCGGTAGAGGTTCCGGCCGTCGAAGACCACGCGGTCGCGCATGATCTCCGTCAGGCGGCCCCAGTCCGGGCTTTTGAACTCGTCCCAGTCGGTGCAGACCACCAGGGCGTCGGCACCCTTGGCGGCTTCGTACATGTCGTCGCAGATGGTGAAGGTCGGGCCCAGCTCGTTGCGGGCGTTGTCGTTGGCGACGGGGTCGAAGGCGCGCACAACGGCGCCGAAGCCCAGGGCCTTGCGCATGAGTGTGATGGCGGGGGCTTCGCGGATGTCGTCGGTCTTGGGCTTGAAGGCGATGCCCCAGAAGGCGATGGTCTTGCCCGCCAGCCCGCCGGCGGACTTGCCCCCGAAGTGTCCGATGATCTTGGTGAAGAACCGGTCGCGCTGGGCCTGGTTCAGTTCGTGCACGGCCTTGTTCACCGGGGTTGGCACGCCGGCCTTGTCGCCCATCATGATGCAGGCGAGGGTGTCCTTAGGGAAGCACGACCCGCCGTAGCCCAGCCCGGGGTAGAGGAACTGGTTACCGATGCGTTTGTCGGCGCACATGCCCTCGCGGACACGGGCGAC
>Ga0068877_10000590_pt1 | contig 31148 bp, 23 predicted proteins | sample NOAtaG_FD_66437 | JGI IMG/M metagenome (GOLD analysis project Ga0068877, IMG submission 66437) | Freshwater lake microbial communities from Lake Erie, under a cyanobacterial bloom - NOAA_Erie_Diel6S_1000h metaG | ecosystem: Environmental > Aquatic > Freshwater > Lake | place: USA: Ohio, Lake...
GGCATGGGCGGTGGCATGGGCGGTGGCATGGGCGGCCCATACCCTCCGGGCGTTGCCCCTTGGGAGCAGGACCAGAAGGCCCTGTTCTTCAATGACCGCACCGGCATCCTCTTTGTCCGTGCGACCCTGTCCGACCTGGATGTCATCGAGAAGGCCATCCAGATCCTCAACGTGGCTCCGCCTCAGGTCGAAATCGAGGCGCGCTTCGCCGAGATCAACCAGACCGACAGCAAGGCGCTGGGCTTCGATTGGCTCTTGGGCAACGCCCTGATCGGCGGTGGTCGCCTCGGACTCACCGGTGGCAGCTCGCCGAGCTACACCGGACAGCCGACGGCAGCCAATCCTGGCAGCATCTCGCCGGTCGACGGCTCCCAGATCCTGCCCGGGGGCGTGTTCCCGGGTACCAGTGCGGCCGGTCTGGCCGCTCCCGGGGCCAATGACCAGTTGGTCACCTCCGGTCTTCGCAACACCACGGCGGACAGCGGAAAAATCCCCGAGGTCTTCAGCCTGACGGGCATCCTCACCGATCCCCAGTTCAAGGTCGTGATCCGTGCCTTGGAACAGCGGGATGGTGTCGATCTCCTCTCCGCACCGAAGGTCACCACCCTCAGCGGCCGTCAGGCTCATGTGGAAGTCTCCGATGTCCGCACCATTGCGACCGGCCTCAACAACCAGGGCGGCGGCGGCGGCGGCCAGGGCGGCGGCGGCGGTGGCCTGGGCGGCGGCGGCGGGATCGGTGGCGGCGTTGGCAACAACGTCAACCAGGCGGCCATCAACCTCATCATCCCGGGAACCGTCTCCCAGCCCTTCGGTCCGGTGCTGGATGTCGTCCCTTATGTCTCCTCGGACGACGAGACCATCCAGATGACCATCCTTCCGACGATCACGGAATTCGTCGGATACGACGACCCGGGTCCGTTTGTGCCGCAGATCCTCGGCCTGACCTCCGGAAGCTCGCCGATCAGCAGGACTTCCGTCCTGCCCCTCCCGCGCCTGCGCGTGCGCATGGTCACCACCAGCGCCATTGTCTGGGATGGTCAGACCGTCGCCCTGGGCGGCCTGATCTCCGAGGACAACGTCAAGTCCCGCGACAAGGTTCCGGTTCTGGGCGATGTGCCGGTGCTCGGTCGCCTCTTCCGCAGCGAAAACTCGCGCTCGGTCAAGAAGAACCTCATGATCTTCGTGACGGCCACCATCATCGACGCCGGCGGCAAGCGGATCCACGATCCGGAGAATCTGCCGTTCGATCCGAACTCCACCCCGTCGCAGCCGCGTTACCAGCAGCCGATCTACTGACCCGGCGCTTTGCGAACCATCGTGTGGGAAAGACCCTCGGAACGATTGACCCGTCTGGAGGCTCCGCGAGCTTCCAGGCAATACAACCATGAACCTAACGCCTAATCGCCGATCCTACGTCGCGCTGTCGGGGCTTGCGGCGGCCGCGCTTGTCGGCATGTCCGGATCAAGCCTCGGCCAGTCGGTCGCGTCGGTCCCCCCGCGGCTCACCATCCAGGAAGTCGCGCCGGCCTCTGTCGAGGTGCTCGGCGGGGAGGTGCGACTGATGCCAACGACGGCATCCCCCGTGGGTCTGGTCGGAGACCAGGTCAACGCCGTGATGGCAACCGCCGCTTCCACCGCGTTTGTCGTGTGGCAGGACAATGCCATCGACGGGGAAGGCCTCGGCATCGGAGCGAGGGTGCTCAACCTTGAAAGCGGGACCGCCAGTCCCCAGATCCACCGGGTCAATCAACAGTCATTGTTCGACCAGCAGAATCCCAGCGTCGCCACCCTGTCCGATGGCACCGCCATCGTGACGTGGCAGTCCGGCAAGGTAGGGAAGCAGTCCATCCATGCCCGGCGCCTGTCGCGCACCGGGGCCCCGGTCGGTGATGAATGGGTCATTGCGGCATCCGACGCCGAGTCCAGCCACAAATCCCCGGTGGTCATCGAGCTTCCGGGCCGTGGATTCGCCGTGGCGTGGCAGGCGGCCGGCGCCGATGGAGTATCCTCCAAGGTCCAGGTCCAGTCCTTCAACCTCGCCGGCAAACCCGATTCCGCGCGTCGGATCATTGGCACGTCGGCGCAGGTGGACCGATCCCCGTCGCTGGCCGTTCTGGCCAACGGTGACCTCGCCATCGCCTGGGTGGCTGAACAAGCTTCTGCCGATGTGCTCAACCTCGGCGGTGGAGCCACCCGCCGCGAGGCCAATGCCGACATCTTCGCCCAGATCCTCCATGCGGACGGCACTGCGGCGTCGCCGATCTGGATCAATGGATCGGCCTCTCCGTGCGACCGTCCTTCCGTCGCCACTCTTCCGTCAGGGCGGTGGCTGGTGGGCTGGTCTGAATTCGACCTTCAGGGCACTTCCTCCTGGGATGTCCGCGCGGCAACGCTCTCCGGATCCGGAGTGGTGCTCGGTTCGCCCGTCACCCTGAACGATTACCGCTCCTTCGACCAGAACGGGTTGCGCCTCACGGCTGGACCTGAGGGTGCCTTGGCGGTCTGGTGCAGCCGGGGCGCCGATGGGTCCGGTTTGGGAATCGCCGCCCGAGCCATCACCGAAACCGGCATGGTCGCCGGGGATGAGGTCCTCCTGAACCACACGCGCCGCAACGACCAGTTTGCGCCGAACGTGGCGGTCACACCCTCCGGGTACCGGGCGGTCTGGAGCGATTTCGTCGGCGTGGCCACCGGGGTCGACCTCAACGCCCGCGACCTGCGCAAGGTGAAGTCGGCCGCTCGCCAGAAGCTCAAGATCACCTGGGATACCACAGCCGGTGCCAAGTACCGGCTCGAGACCTCGACCGATCTGGTCCACTGGACCGAGGTCCAGTCGACCCAGACCGCAACCTCGGCCACGCAATCGGCATCCATCGATGCCGGAGCGGCCTCGCAGTCCTACTTCCGAGTCCAATCCGATCGCTGACCATGCGCACGACCCCCTTCCTCGCACCCCTCGTCGCCCTGATGCTCGGCGCGTTGCCGGCAGGCGCGTTCTCGCTGCTGGGCCCCATGGTCGGATGGCAGGCGCCCGATCTCGGATACAACATCCCGGACAGCCCACCGGAGTACGGCGGTCCTCGGTTGCGTGGTGATGAGTACCGGCTCAGTACCCCGATCATCACCTACGGCATCGACGGATCCTTCCTCGAGTTCTTTGGCGCCGATGGTGCCCGTGCCGTGGATCAGGCCTTTGAGATGTTCAATGCCATCACCAATGTCTCGGGTTTCAGCGAGACCTTGGAGGAATTTCCGCTCAAGGCCGACGGCATCAACCCGACGGCCAGCGCGTTGGGTTTGTATGACGTCAAGTCCGGGCTCATGGGACAAATCATGGCAACCCTGGGTCTGACCTCCCCTGAGCGCTGGTGCTGGTCGATCCGGGCGCGGGCCGTCGATCCGATTCGTTACTCGGTCGCCAACTTCAACTACGATCCGGTGTCCGGCCGCCCGAGCCGCTATGTCAACGGCACGATGTACTCCTACGTGCTGCGGGACATCTTCAACACGGCCGGCGCCCGCGTCTTCTCCGACGCCCGGGAAATCCCGGTCGACTCGGCCAACCCGAATGTCAGCTTGGCGTCGACGGTCAGCATCAACAGCTTTGTCACCAGCGACGAGCGGGTCAACCGGGCGATCGATCCCAGCGGTCGGTACTTCACCGGAATCACCCGCGATGACGCCGGCGGCCTTCGCTACCTCTACCACCCGCTCAACCGAAACTATGAGCAGGCTCCGGCGAATTCGATCCGGGGCAACGTGTCCACCGCTGGTGGGGGCGGGGCTGGTGCCGCTGCGGCGCTCGACTCTCCCTGGACCGTGGCAGCCACCGGGGGTCAGGTTGGAACCACGGCCGTTGGCACCGCCGCCACCACCCCGACCAATACCCTCCAACTGGTCAATCTCGGGGTGCGCGCCGGGGTCGACAAGGTGCGCTTCGTGAAGGTCAACACCGATCCGGTCCTTCGCCAGACAACCCGTCAGGCTGCCGTCACCTATCCGGAAACCGTCAACTCCAACGGTGTGGTCATCCGTCAGGTTGTCAGCCGCATCCTGAGCCGACCTGACATCCTCATCAGTGCCCGGGACGTCGGGGTCGGGGTTTACATCCCTCTGATCGCCACCTACACCGCCCCCCCGTTCGTCAACACCGGTGCCACCCTCGACGGCACTGCTGAGGGACCGGGAATTGTGGAACCGGTCTCCAACTTCACCTTCAACAAGATCGGTGTATACTCATGGAACATCGGCAACACCGATGAGCAGGACGGTCGGCCCGGCACGTTGTGGGGATCCTTCGACGGATCCACCAACGCACCGGTCATCTACCCCGTCGGGAGCAAGCTCTCTGATCTTGAAGCAGCGGCCCTTTACCAGCGAGGCAATTGAACCGCCCGATGAACCCATTCCATCTCCCCATGCGCCTCACCTCCATGGTCCGATCCCTTCTCCTTGCGGCGGCCGGCAACTTGGCGGCCTCGGCGGCCGACTTCTACAACGGGGGTGTCTACTCGGTGGACCGCCCGATCGATGCGGTCTCCTTCGTGAACGCCGGCACGTTCAATGCCGCGACGGGTGACATCTTTGCCACCCGGAACACCGTGAGCTTCACCAACCTCGGCACGATCACGGCGTCGTTGGGCATGGAGCTCCAGCGCGTGGATGCCAACGGCTTCCGGTTCCCCAGCCAGAGCATCGTCAACGGCGACCGGGCGGTCATCGAGGGCGTCGGATTCGCCATCCAGACCGTGGGTTATCCGGAGGGTCAGGCCTACACGTTCGGTGACGGTGGCTACCTGACCCTCAACGCCGACAGCATCGTCAACCGGGGCCGCATGTCCGTCTCCTTCTGGGGCGATCTGTCGGCCAAGGGACGCCAGGTTGATCTTTCCCGTTCCACCCTCACCACGCTCAACCGACGCTTTGCCGAGAATGGCCGCATCGCCAGCCTGGAGGGCAACATCACGGTGGCCAACTTCCCGGGAGGCGTTGAAAACCTTTACTGGGGTTACTGGACCACGGAGGTCAACTTCGGATCCTTCGCCACCCGTCGCCAGGTGACGACGGCCTACCCGACGGCCACGAATCCCGTGCTCGTCACGAACATTCTGGCGAACATCGACATCAGCTACCTGGCCGCCATCGACCGGGCGCCGGGTGACCCGGTGGCCAATCCCCGGTTCTGGATCCCTGATGCCATCGCCACCGCTGGGGTTCCACCGGTGCCCGCCATCGCCTACATCCAGACCAACCAGCTCACGGCGACGAACAATCTCATCAACGCGGTCTTCATCATCAACCGCAACTCCAATGTCCTCGCCACGGCCTCCGTGGATGGCAACCGGCCGCTCAGTGTCACATTGGCCTACCTCAACACCAACAACACGGCGGGATCGGTCGACCTCGAGAGCCTCCAAATTGTCGAGTCGTTCACCACGGCGCCCACCAACATCTACGCCTGGGATTACCGGGCGCCGGCGTCGGCCGCCCCTTACAACGTCCGCGTCACCCGCAACGTGGGGGTCAACATCCCCATCACCCGGGCTGATCGGGCGCGCATCGGCAATGAGTTGGATCCGCTGAACCCGCTTTCCCGTTCCAACCTGCTCACCAAGTATCTGAACGATGGCCGCTCCGGGGCCAACACCGCCTTCATCAAGGATCTGTTCACCACCGGGTATTACAGCATCCTGACCAACGGGGTCACCTACACCAACACGGTGTCGACCAACGATTACATGGCCTATTCCTTCGCCATCACCTCGCTGCCTTCGAAGATCCCGAATCCGACGAACAGCAGCTATGGATCCATCCTCCGGGCGATCGGTGGTCGGGTCACCGGGGCCCAGAGCCAGTCTCCGTTCGGGTATGCGACCAACCTCGCCGGCCGGATCCGGGTGCAGGCGGACAATCTCAAGCTCGATGATGCCCGAATCCGGGCCCATGGCGTGGTCAACCTTCAGGCCAAGCACGTCTCCTCCACGGCCAACACCAGCATTGCGGCACCCTATGCCCACTATGACCTGGGTTCGACCAACGGGACTCTTGAGTACCGTGGCCTGAATCCCGTGGGCCAACCCAACCTCACGGGCGTCATCAAGGTCTTCGTGACGGCTTGGACCAACACGGCCGAATTCCCGGACCCGGCTGCCGCCGCTGCCGCCCCTGCCGACCCCAACGCCGCCGCAGGGGCCGGCGGAGCCACGCCCTCCAACCTTCTGGCCGACACCCACTTCCGGGTGATGATCATCGATGCAGACATCGATCCGTTCAAGTACACCGGGGAACTGGTCGGTCTGAAGCTTCGGGCTGCCAATCTGGTGACTGCCGATCCGGTCCTCTACCAGATTCCTGAGGTGGATGCTCCGCCGTCGAGTTTCCCGGATGGCTTCTCCGGTGCCTCTGCCATTTCCGGCAACGAGCAGGTCGCGCCGATCACCGAGAACTGGACCAACCAGGCGCCGTTCCAGCTCATCGGATCCCTCGGGGTCTCCCATCGCACCTTCCCGAAGCTGAGGACACTGATGAACACCTCGGACATCTCCGGCGAGCAGGTCGCCCTGGGAGTCGGCCAGAGTCAGCCGCTGGGTTGGTTGGTGAACTCAGGCTCGATCAGTTCGTCCGGGTACCTCGGCTTGGGGGCATCGGTGATCCACCATTCCCGTCGCCTGGCCGCCACCAACGTCCTTGACCTGTCCGCCGATGAACTGGTCCTCCGCGGCACGAATCTCATCAGCGCCGGCGGTCGCCTCACCATCAAGGCCAAGAAACTGGACGCGTCCGAGGGCGGCGCCATCCGGACCCGCAACCTGCTGTCCCTCGATGTCTCCGACCGTTTCACCACCACCAATGTCCCGGGAAAACTCCTGGTGCTGCAGGCTTCCGGAGTGTCGTTGGCCGGCAACGCCGCCGACAGCGATCTCAGCGGCCTGAGCGTCGGGGTGAGCGCCGGCCGGTTTGAGTCGGCCTCGGTCGAGTGGCCTGGGTTGGATCTGGGTCCCGGCCCCGCCGGATACATCAACAACTCGGCCATCGCTGCCCTGGTGCTGAGCGTCGGCGAGTTTGGCCGGGTGGACTTCCGGCCCTCGGGGAATGGCATTCGGGCCATCTACACCGACCGCCTCGAGCTTGGCGGCGACTTCGTCCAGTATTTCAACGTCACCAACAAGACCCTTGTTGATGCCGCGGGCTTGGCCTCGGCCTTGAATTTCGACGGTTCCATCCGGGTTTACTTCAAGACCGTCGCCGTGAATGGAACCCCCCTGCCTGGGGCGCTGCTCGACCAGTTCATGGACGGACGCCTTCAATGGGTCCCGACCGCCACCCCCTCCGGAGGCCCCATCTCCGTCGAGGTTGCCAACGGCTATGTGGTCGAGGCTCCTTGGGCGGTCCGCTACTCCGTGAACCTCGATTCGGATGGTGACGGGATCGTCAACGCCATCGACGCAACGCCGTTCTCCGGGGCGGTGGTCAACACCCAGGCGGTCGAACTCCAGGGTCGCCCCTACCTTGAGATCTCTTGGGATGCGGCAGGCAACACCGAGTACCAGATCCTTGCGCAGGAGCCCGCCGTGGGATCGGAGTGGATCCGCCTGAGCCAGCTGTCCAATCCATCGGCCTCGCCGAAGATCCTCAAGTTCTACGACGCCCTCGATCAGGGCAGCGGGGCCAAGACCTACCGCATCGTCTACAAGCCCTGACGGCGGGCGGGTGCCCACAGCATGCAGGGCGTCGGTGGAGGTGACTCCCCGACGCCCTTTTTCGTGATGATCTGCCTTGGAATCACCGGCGGCATCGGGACCGGCAAATCCGAGTGCGCCGCCCACCTGGGTCGCCTCGGCATCCGGGTCCTCGACACCGACGACGTGGCGCGCGTGCTCGTGGAGCCGGGCCAACCGGCGTTGAACGAGATCGTCCAGGCCTTTGGGCAGGCGGTCATCGATGGTTCGGGCCGTCTGGACCGCGCTGCACTGGGTGCCCGGGTCTTTTCCGATGCGGCGGCCCGTGAACGACTCGAGACCATCCTGCATCCCCGCATCTTCGCCGAGTGGACCCGATGGATCGCCAGGTCGCGGGCATGCCCCGGAATCCGGGTGGCCGCGGTGGTGATCCCGCTGCTCTACGAGAAGGCCTACGCGGGGCACTTCGACGCGGTCGCAGCCATCGCCTGCAGCACCGGAACCCAGGTCCGCCGCCTGCGGGGACGGGGCTGGAGCGATCAGGTGATCGAAAGCCGGTTGGCCGCCCAGTGGCCGATGCCCGAGAAGTTCCGCAAGGCCGACTTCGGGCTGTGGAGCGAGGGATCCCTCGAGGTGCTCCACCAGCAGGTCCAGGCGGTGCTCGAGTCGCTGGCGGCCTGAGGGTCCGCCGGGCCGTCGGTCACTTGCTGCCCGGCTTGGTGGCGGGGATCGCCGCCAGGTCGGCGGGCAACGACGCCGGATCGAAGGTTTCCACCTGCAGCCGGATCAGCGGGAAGAGCGGGACTCCGAGGTCCAGCGAGCCGTCCGAGCGGTCCACCACCATGGCCACGCCGACGACCGTGCCCTCGTGCGACTGGACGATCCGGACGGTCTCCAGGGCGCGGCCTCCCTGGGTCACCACGTCTTCGACCACGAGGCATCGCTCGCCGGGCCGGATGCGGAAGCCGCGCCTCAAGACCAGCACCCCGGCCTCCTTCTCCGCGAACAGGAACCGGCAGCCGAGTTGCCGGGCGACCTCCTGGCCGATGACCAGGCCCCCCATCGCCGGGGCGATCACCGTCTCGATGCCCAGCCCGCGGACCTTGGCAGCCAACGCGGCACCGAAGCGTTCCACCAGGGGCATCTGCTGGAGCGCCAGCGCGCACTGGAAGAACTGGCGGCTGTGTCGGCCGCTGCGAAGGATGAAGTGTCCGTCCAGCAGGGCACCGGTCTGGCGGAACAGGGAGAGCGCTTCCTCGTGGGTCATTCCGGGGTCGAGGATGCCCCGGACCGTCGGCCCGAACGAGTGGAAAACCCGACACTTCCGTGGCATGGGCGACGTCGGATGATCCGATCCGGACGGCATTCCACCCGCCGCTCAGGCCGTGGCCGACGGACACAGATCGCGCAACTCGCAGTGGGCGCAATCCGGGGAGCGGGCTCCGCAGCGCCGACGGCCGTGCCAGATGAGCCAGTGGCTGAAGAGGGTCCAGTCGGACCGGGGCACCCAGCCCACAAGCTCTGATTCGATCTTCTCAGGCTCGGTGTGCGTGCTCAGTCGCAGCCGCTTGGCCAGACGGGCGACATGGGTGTCCACCACGATGCCGGCCTCGATCCCGAAGGCGTTGCCCAGCACGACGTTGGCGGTCTTGCGGCCGACGCCGTCCAGCGCGGTGAGCGCCTCCATGGACGCGGGCACCTCGCCACCATGCCGTTCCATCAGGGCCCGGCAGCACGAGCGGAGGTTGCGCGCCTTGTTGCGGAAGAGGCCGATGCGCCGGATGTCGGATTCGAGGGCCGCAGGATCGGCGTCTGCATAATCACGGGCCGAGCGGTACTTCCGGAACAACGATCCGGTGACCACGTTCACCTGCCGATCGGTGCACTGGGCCGAGAGGATGGTGGCCACCAGCAGCTCAAGGGCGTTGGAAAAATCCAATTCGCAATGTGCGTCCGGGTAGGTGGACCGGAGGCGCTCCAGCAACAGGGCGACCCGCTGCCGGCGGGCCGTCGCGGATTCACGCGGCATGCCGGTGAGTGTCCGGCCAAAGGCGCGCCGGTCAACCCGACGCCGTGATCACGGTTCGGGAGCCGCTCCGTCCGCTGGGCAAGATCCCGGCAAGATCCCGGTTGGGCTTTTTGGGGAATGGCACCACCCTGAACGGAGGCCGTCCCCGGGCTCACCCCGTTGCCGCCGCACCATCATGCCCAAGATCCCCTCCGGCCATCCCGACGCGCTGGGTCCCATCACCCAGGGTCCCGCCGCGTCCTCCTCCCCGTCCGCCGCCGATCCGGCCCCGCGCAAGCCCAAGTCCTCCCGGCCGGCCCGCCGGCCCGCCTCCGCCCCGTCGGACCGGCCACCGGGTGAGCCATGGGTCCGCCCGGTGGTGGCCTCCACGGCGACCCCTTCGCAGCGGTTCACCTTCGACCTCAAGCCCCGTGAGATCGCCCGCCACCTCGACCGGTTCGTCATCGGCCAGACCGAGGCCAAGAAGGTGCTCGGGGTCGCCCTCTGCGATCATTTCCAGCATGTCCGGATGACCCAGGAAGGGATGGAGGCGCCGTTCTACCAGAAACAGAACGTGTTGCTCCTCGGGCCCACCGGCGTGGGAAAGACCCACCTCATCCGCTCGGCGGCGGAATTGATCGGCGTGCCCTTCGTGAAGGCAGACGCCACGAAGTTCAGCGAGACGGGCTATGTCGGCGGCGACGTGGACGACCTGGTGCGCGACCTGGTGCGACGAGCGGGCGGCAGCGTCCAACGGGCGGAGCATGGGATCATCTACCTCGACGAGGTGGACAAGCTGGCCACGCGCGGCGATGGCGCGGGCCGGGATGTCTCGGGCCGGGGGGTCCAGACCAACCTGCTCAAGCTCATGGAGGACGGCGACGTCCCGGTCGTCTCGCCCAACGACATGAACGCCCAGATCCAGAACGCGATGTCGGCCATGCGTGGCAACGCCTCGGCGCAGCCCGAGACCATCAACACCCGGCACATCCTCTTCATCGTCAGCGGTGCCTTCGCCGGTCTCGACCAGCGCATCCGCTCCCGCATGCTGGGGGAGGCCGCCGCGGCCGGTTCCGCCGATTCCCGGGGAGCGCTCTCCCGCATCTCCCGGCTCGACCCCGATGCGCTCCTGGCCGAGGCGGTCACGGCCGACTTCATCCAGTACGGGCTGGAGCCCGAGTTCGTCGGCCGCCTCCCGGTGCGGGTCGCCTGCCATGGCCTCGACGAGGATGACCTCTTCAACGTGCTGCGCCGCAGCGAGAGCAGCCTCGTGCGCCAGTATGAGCGGGCCTTCGCCGCCTACGGCATCGAGGCGGTCTTCACCGACGGTGGCCTGCGCAGCCTGGCCCGCATGGCCGGCCGGGAGAACACCGGTGCCCGAGGCCTGATGACGGTGTGCGAGCGGGTCTTCCGCGACCTGAAGTTCGCGCTGCCCTCGGCCCGTGTCCGCCGCTTCGAGGTGACCGGGGAACTGGTGGCCGATCCCCGGGCGGCCCTGCGCCGCCTGGTCAAGGCCGGGCGTTGAGGTTCCGGGCGTGACGCGGGCCGCGCTCTCAGCCCTCGGTCTCGTCGGCTGCGCCGATGAGACCGGCCAGGAGCCCGCCGCTCACGGTGCCGATGGCGCCGACCACGGACACGACCACCGGCAGGTGGAAATTGATCGCGATGGCCCAGAGGTGGCCGCCGCCGATGGAAAGGCCCAGGCAGGCGAAGATGAGCAGCGTCTTCATGTCCCGGACCGTATCGTCGGGCGGCCGCGCTGTCAGCAGGGCTTTGGACGGCGGTCAGCGGCTGCGCAGCGCCCGCACCGTGGCCACCCGAGAGATGTACCAGCGGCCCTCCCACTTGCGGAACCGGAGCTCGAACTCCTGCGCGGCACGGCCCTCGCGGGCGCCGGTGTCGATGGTGGCGACGAGCGTGGCCCGGGCGCCGGGAGGATCGATCTGGCGGATCTCCACCTCGCTGAAGCGCACCTTCAGGCCCGGCAGGTGCTGCACCAGCCCCGCAGCGGCGGCCCGCACCTCCTCCACGCCGTTCAGGTGGCCGGAAAGGCCTCCGAAGACGTCGACCTCGACCTCCACGTCGCGGGTCAGGCATCGGGTGAGTCGACCCACCCGGCCGAGCATGGCCAGGGTGCCGCCGGGTCCGTCGGGCGGGGGCGTCGAGCCGGTGCCGCCGTCGGCCGAGACCGCCGCGCGCGCCTCCTCGAGCACCCGCCGGATCCGTTGCTCTTCCGTCGGGATCGCCCACCACAGGCCCAAGCCCAGCAGGCCGAGCAGGGCCACGAGGCCCACGGACCGGATCCGGCGCCGGAGCATGGTCATGGCCGGATCAGCCGACCGACGATGCGTTCCCGCTCCACGATGCCGAAGTAGTGGTCGGTCTGGCGCATGGAGCGATTGTCCCCGATCACGTAGTGCTCGTCCTGGCCGAGCCGCACTTCCTGGAGATTCCATGGCGCCGGATTGCGCACGCCGTTGGTCGGCGGCAGCAGGTAGGGCTCCTCGAGCGGCTCGCCGTTGATGAGCACCGTGCCCTGCACGATGCGCAGGCTCTCCCCCGGCAGGCCGACGACCCGCTTGAGCAGCAGCACCTGTTTGCCCGCCTCGCGGATGCCGATCACGTCGCCGCGCTGCGGCGGCGAGAAGCGGTAGGCCAGCTTGTTGAGGAAGCGGCGCTGCCCATCCCGGTAGGTGGGCTGCATGCTGATGCCCTGGACCAGGATCGGCTGGATGGACATCGGGAAACCGACCAGCACCAGCACCAGCGTGACCGCCAGCCGCACCAGCGTGGTGCGCGGGTTCCGGCCGATGGCCATCACCTGCCACCAGGGAGGGCGGTTCTCGACGGGTTGGGACATGCGTGACGGGTTGCCCGGGGCCATGGGGCCCCGTGGATTCCGACCGGGCATCGGTAGGCCCGAAGCGTCCGCATGGCAAGGACGGACCTCGGTTCGGCTCCGCGCCCGGCCGTCGGGTGGCCCGGGCTCAGGCCAGGATCTCGCGGATGATCTCGCCCTCCACGTTGGTCAGTCGGCGCTGGATGCCGTTGTGCTCGAAGGTCAGCCGCGTGTGGTCCAGACCCAGCAGGTGCAGGATGGTGGCGTTGAAGTCGTACAGCGGGTGGATGTCCTTCACGGCCGCCCGGCCCAGCTCGTCGGTCAGCCCATGGCTGACACCCCGGCGGACCCCGGCCCCCGTCATCCAGCAGGTGAAGCCGTCGGGGTTGTGGTCCCGGCCCTGGGCGCCCTTCTGGAAGAAGGGCATGCGGCCGAACTCGGTGCACCACACGACCAGGGTGTCGGCCAGCAGGCCGCGCTGGCCGAGGTCCCGGATCAGCGCCGCGGCGGGCTGGTCGAGGATCGCCGCATGCCGGTCGTACTGCGCCTTGAGCTGGTTGTGCCCATCCCAGTTCAGCTCGCCGCCGCTGGCATACGCGCCGTTGAAAAGCTGCACGAAGCGCACGCCGCGCTCGACCAGCCGGCGGGCGAGGATGCAGTTGCGGGCGAAGGCGGCCTTGAGCGGATTGGCCGTGTCGTCGGCCCCGTAGTCGCGGAGCACATGGGCGGGCTCGGTCGACAGGTCGCTGATCCCCGGCACGCTGAGCTGCATGCGGGCGGCCAGCTCGTAGCTGGCGATGCGCGCGGCCAGGCGCTCGTCGCCGGGGTTGCGCTCGAGGTGCCGCCGGTTGAGCCCATCGAGCAGTCGGCGCGCGGCCTCATCGGCCTCCCGGCCGATGCCCGGGGCCGAGAGGTGGCGCACCGGGTTCTGGGCGCTCCAGGTCGTTCCCTGGAAGGTCGCCGGCAGGAAGCCCGCCCCCCAGTTGTTCGCCCCGTTCTGCGGCACCCCGCGCGGGTCGAGCAGCGAGACGAAGGAGGGCAGGTCCTGGTTGTCGGTGCCCAGCGCGTAGCCCACCCAGGCGCCGAGGCTCGGGAAGCCGTCCAGCGCGAAGCCCGTCGAGAGGAAGTTCTCGGCCGGACCGTGGGTGTTGCTCTTGCTGGTGAGCGAGTGGACGAAGGCGATCTCGTCGGTCAGCCCGGCGAGGTGGGGGATGAGGTCCGAGACCATCTTCCCGGTCTGCCCATGAGGCCGGAAGGCATACTGCGGCCGGGCGAGGTTGCCGGCCGGGCCCTGGAAGGTGACGGCCGGGCCGCCGGGCATGGGCTTGCCGTCCCAGCGGTGGAGTTCCGGCTTGTGGTCCCAGGTCTCGAGCTGGCTGACCGCGCCCGCGCAGAAGATCACCACCACGTTGCGGGCCTTGGGTGCGAAGTGTGGCGGCCTGGGACGGAGCGGGTTCGTTCCCGTCACGGGGACCGGCGGCGACCCGGACGAGGCGGCGGCCAGGAGTCCCTGTCGGCCCAGCAGGTCCGCCAGGGCCACCGATCCGAGCGCGGTGGCGCCGCAGCCGAGGAAGCGGCGGCGGTCGAGCAGGCCATGGCCCTGGAAGGACAGCGGTCGGTCGGCGGGGTTCATGGGAGGTGGAGGAACTCGTTGCTGTTGAGGAGCGCCCGGGCCAGCGCCTCGAGCCCGTGGCCGGGGGGTCCATCGGGGCTGTCGGGGCCGTCGGGTCCGGGCCGCCCGGCTCCGTCCCGGGTCGGCATCACGCGCAGGGCCTCGGCCTCCTCGTCGGGGGAGGGCTGGCGGCCCAGCGCGCAGGCGAAGGCCCGCCGGACCTGCGCCCGGGGGTCGGCCCCGGCCTCGAGGCGCACCCGCCGGGCGAAGGCCCGCGAGCGTTCGAGGGTGAAGCGGCTGTTCCACAGGTTGAGGGCCTGGATCGGCGTCGTGGACTCCCGCCGTCGGGCGGTGCTCTGGCCCGCATCCGGGCAGTCGAAGGCGCCGAAGACCGCCTCGGGCTCCCGCCGCACCTTGTGCGCGTAGATCATCCGCCGCAGCCCGCCGGCGGGGAACGACTCCACGGGCTTGAACCCGCTGAGGCCGCCGCGCTGGTCGAAGAGGTCGAAGCCGCGCCCGCCGCGTTGACGGTCCAGTTCGCCCGAGACGGCCAGCATGGCGTCGCGCATCGCCTCCGACTCGAGGCGCCTGGGCGGGAAGCGCCACAGGAGCCGGGCCTCGGCATCCCGGGCGGCGGGCGCGGGCCGATGGTCCGAGGCCTGCCGGTAGGTTGCCGACAGCACGATGATCCGGTGCAGGTGCTTGAGGGATCCGCCCTGGTCGACCAGCTCGCGGGCCAGCCATTCGAGCAGGCCGGGGTGCGAGGGTCGGCCGCCCGTGCGCCCGAAGTCGTTGGGCGTGTCCACCAGGCCGGTGCCGAAATGGCCCTGCCACACGCGGTTGACGATCACCCGGGCCACCAGCGCCTGCTCCGGCCGCGCCAGCCAGTCGGCCAGCGCCCGACGACGGACCGCCTCGGGGGCGCCGGTCTCCAGACGCAGCGAGCCGCCGAGCGCCGTGGGCACGGACGGGGCCACCTCCTCGGCCGGCTGTTCGGGGTCGCCCCGGCGCAGCAGGTGGATGCGGTCTGGCTTCCGGAACACGCCGGCGAAGGCCTGCTGCCGGGCCACCGCCTCGGCGATGGTCCGCTCGATCCGGCGCCGCTCGTCCAGCAGGGCCCGGGCCCGTTGCCGGTCGGCGGCCTCCATCGCGGGCAGCAGGGCCTCGAGGTCGTCGGACACCGGGTTGGCCCCCTCGAAGCGCCGCCGGTCGCTGGCATCGGCGACCGTCTCCCAACGGCCGGATCCGGTGTCGACCTCGATGCGGTAGGCCGTGGCCAGCCGGTCCGAGAATTCGCCCTCCCGGTCGCGGGCCCAGGACACCCGCTCGATCCGCCGGGGCTCCGGGAATTCCAGCACCACCTGCCCGCGGCCCTTCTCGCCGGACATCCAGCTCCGGGAGTTGCCGTACCGGCCGTCGTTGAGGAAGCGCAGCTCGTGGCGGTTCTCGACCGTGGTGTCGCCCGTCGAACTGGCGGTCGTCCCGGCCGAGGCCAGCGCCACGTTGCGTGATCCGGTGTCCCAGACCTCCAGCTCGTCGAGGCAGGGCTCCAGCGAGTTGGTCTCGAGCACCGTGAAGCGCACCCGCCGGGCGACGACCGGGGCGAAGCGGTCGGAATTGCCCCGGGCCTTCACCGCCGGCCGCAGGGGTCCGCCGCCGGCCGCACCCCCGGTGGCCGGCGTCGGCCGGGCCGCCGGCTCAAGGCGGGCCAGCTCGTTCCCGAGGACGCCGAGCCGTTCGCGCCCCCGGGCGATCCCGGCGCGCCGCGCCTGTGCCTCCGGGTCACCCAGCTCACGGTCGCCGTACTCCACCCCGGCGAAGAAGGCCTGCATCCCGTAGTAGTCGCGGGCCGTGATCGGGTCGAACTTGTGGTCGTGGCACCGGGCGCAGCCGATGCTCAGGCCCAGGAAGGCCTGCGAGGTGTTGACCACGATCTCGTCCAGTGCGTCCTGCCGGGCCAGCCGCTTGGAGACGTCGTCCGCGCCGATCTGGCCGGGCAGCAGCACCGACGCGGTGACCAGGAACCCGGTGGCGGCGTCGCGGCCGAGCTGGTCGCCGGCAAGCTGCTCACCCACGAAGCGGCCGAAGGGCGTGTCGCGGTTGAAGGCGTCGATCACGTAGTCGCGGTAGGGCCAGGCGTGCGGGCGCTCGGTGTTCACCTCGAAGCCGTGGGTGTCGGCGTAGCGCACCACGTCCAGCCAATGTTGGCCCCAGCGCTCGCCGTGGGCCGGCGACTGCAGCAGCGATTCCACCACGCGCTCATGCGCGTCGGGCCGGGGGTCCCGCACGAAGGCCTCGATGGCCTCCGGGTCCGGCGGCAGGCCCACGAGGTCGAGGTGGACCCGGCGCAGCCAGGCCACGCGGCCCGCCTCGGGCGACGGCCCGAGACCGGCACGCTCCAGTGCCTCGAGCACCCATCGGTCCGGCGGGGTGCGGGCCCAACCGGCCGCCCGGGGCACGGGCGGCTCGACCCGGCCGAGCGGTTCGAAGGCCCAGTGCCCACCGCCCGCGCCCTCTGATCGCAGGCCCGCCAGCAGCGGTCCGAGCACCCCGAGCGCGGCCGCGAGGGCTCGGAGACGCATGGACGATCGGCGGGGCATGGGCGGAAGGTTCCTTGGCGGAGATTCGATGCTTCCCAGAAGACCATCCCGTCGCGCCGGGTCAAGCGGCGGCGCTGGCGGATGGTGCGGGTGCGGCGGATTGCACGGCCCGGGGTCCCGGCGGCCCGGAGTTTCTGCTTGCCTGCCGGAGGTTCCGACCGAAGTTGGTGGGCCTATGAAGAAACTGCTCGCTCTGGCCGCATCCCTCGCCATCTCCGTCTCCGTCTTCGCCGGGGAGTACCCCGACATCAGCATCAAGGAGGTCAAGGCGCTCGTCGCCGCCAAGAAGGCCGTGTTCATCGACGTCAACGGCACCGAGTCGTACGCCAAGGGCCATGTGCCCGGCGCCCTCGACTTCGACGCCATCGAAAACGACCTGGCCAAGTCGCTGCCGGCCGACAAGTCCACGCTGATCGTCGCCTACTGCGGTGGCCCGCGCTGCAAGGCCTACAAGGCCGCCGCCGAGGCCGCCGAGAAGCTCGGCTACAAGAACGTGAAGCACATGTCCGCCGGCATCTCCGGCTGGAATGCCGCCGGCGAGAAGACCGAGAAGAAGTCCAAGAAGTGACCGTGGCGGAGTGGGCGCGGTGGAGCCTGCGGTCCCGGGTCGTGGCCATGAGGCTCGTCACCGTCCGCCTCTTCCCCGACGGCACCGCCGACCCGCCCGGTCAGGTGGCACCGCCCGGATACCCTGGGACGGTCGCCTTCAGGATCCGCCGGATCATCGCGGCTTCGTCGCCACCCAGGTGGCGCGAGGCCGCGTTGCGCGTCCCGGGATCTCCCGTTGTCGTCGCTGTCGCCGTCGGGGACCGCAGGACGTCGGCCAGGGCCCGGTCGAGGTCCCCGAGGATCCGGTGCCGCAGGGCGGGATCCAGGCCGTCGAAGAACGGCGTGTGCACCAGGTAGCTGCACCGGTGCCGCATCAGGCGGGTCCGCAGGTCGAAGTCCTTCAGTGAACGGCCTTCCACCTCCCGCCGGTTGCGCGCGAAGGCCTCCCGGAAGGCCGGGTCCCCCGCGATGCCTCCGGCGGGCAGCGGCACCTCCCCGGCGAAGAGCAGGTAGCCCACCAATCCGGCCAGCTCGGCCTCGAGGTCCGCGGGCAGTTCCAGCGGCAGGGAACCGCCGTGGCGGTGGCGCACCTCGCGGAATCGGTACTGGGCCCGGACCAGCCGGTTCACGCCGCCGACCTGATGCTCGTGGAGCAGGTGGGCCAGCAGATCGCTGGTGGCCACCGGGTACCGGTCCAAGGAGAAGCGCCGGCCCGGCTCCAGGGGCGTGGCGCTGAGTTCGCCCTGGAAGAGGCGGCCCATCCGGTTGCCCCAATGCCCGTCGAAGCCGCCGGTGCCGGTGACGTACCAGCCCCCGAAGCGCTCCGACAAGGGCACGGCGTGGCCCGAGAGGCCCGCCCGGAAGGTGTCGAGGCTGCCGCCCTCCGGTCCCGGGGCGACCGACTTCACCGACAGGCCCGGCACCTGCAGCGTGTCCTCGTTGGCGTGGCAGTTCATGCAGCGCCGGGCCCGTTCCACCGTCACCCGCGAGCCCTCGCGCGGCAGGTCGAACAGGTAGAAGACCGCGCCCAGGTCGGGATCGATCGTGGCCACCTCGATCTTCCCTCCGGGCACATGGCCCAGGTAGAGCTCGTCGTTGAAGTAGAGCGCCCGGGGATTGCCCGGATGGATGAGGCTGAGCTGGAGGCTGGTGTTGGAGAAGACCAGCAGCTGGGAGGACTCGGGGATGTCCAGGGCCTTGAGCAGGCTCCTGACGAGGGCCCGCTCGCTGGACCGGTCCAGCGGCAGCCGGCCCTCGGCGAGGTCCGGGATGCGCCGGCTGAAGCGGTCGCGCGGCGTGCGCTGGAAATAGCGGTGCGGTTCGGCCTCGAGGTCCGGCTCCCACGCGGCGGTCGTCGAGTCGCCCCGCACGGGATGCCCCGCGAGGGCCAGCCCGAGGACCGCGGCGAGTCCGAGCACCGCACCGCGGGCGGTTCGGCGGAGCCCGGAGCGATCCGGCGTGCGTCTCATGGGCCGCAAGGTGTCACCGGGGGCGCGGCCGCACAAACTTCCAGACCGGGTCCATGCGACCCACCAGCCCCGGATCGCGCGGCAGGCCGAACTGATCCCAGTAGCGCTGCTTGAAGGGATTGAGGTAGGGGCCCAGCGCCCGGTCGTTCTCCTCGGTCTCGGGCAGCACCGAAGTCCACCACGCGTCGTAGGACGCGCGCAGCCGGGCCACCACCTCGGGATGGGCGCCGGACAGGTCGGTCCGTTCGCCGGGATCGGCCTGCAGGTCGTACAGTTCCCGGTGGTTCACCAGCTTGAAGCGCCGGTCCCGGATCGCGCAGAGCCGGTGCCGCGCGGCGGCCGCCTCTCCGTATTCCCAGCGGCCGAAGTGGGTCACCAGCAGCCGGTCGGCCCAGGGCGCGCCCGGGTCGGCCAGCAGTGGCAACAGCGAGCGGCCCTCCACCTGGCGACGCAGGGGCCCGAGGTCCGCGCCCGCCAGCGCCGCCAGCGTGGGGAAGACGTCGACGTGGGCGGTCAGCGCCGCGCAGTCGACGCCCGCCGGCAGCCGGGCGGGCCATCGCCAGAAGGCAGGCACCCGGATGCCGCCCTCGTAGGGGGTGCCCTTCATGCCACGCATCCCCGCGTTGAAGAGGCCATCCACCGAATGCCCATTGTCGGTCTGGAAGATGACCAGCGTGTCGCGGCCCCACGGTTGCGCATCGATCCGCGCCAGGAGCCGTCCCACCGCCGCATCCAGGTGGGCGATCATCGAGTAGTAGGCCACCGCATTGGTCGAGAGACCGAGCCCCCGGTAGGGCGCGGCCCACTCCTCCGACGGGATCACGAAGGGATCGTGCGGCGCATTGGGCGTGACCATGGCGAAGAAGGGCTTCCCGCGCGCCCCGGCCTCGGCCAACCAGTCGCCGGCCCGGTCGAAGAAGACGTCGGTGCAGTAGCCCCGGGTCTTCTCGAAGGCGCGGCCGTTCCACAGGACCGGGTCGTGGTACTGGTTGTCGGGCGCGTCGCCACAGCTGCCTGGGAAGGTCTGCCCGATGCCCCCGCCCCCGTGGATGAGCACCCGGTCGAAGCCGCGTCGTTCGGGCAGGTGGTCGTCCTCGTCGCCCAGGTGCCATTTGCCGAAGATGCCGGTCGAGTAGCCGGCCGAGCGGAGGACTTCGGCCAGGGTCACCGCGTCGAGCCGGAGGCGCTCTCGCTCGAAGATGGTGTGGGTGACCCCGTTGCGGAACTCGTGCCGGCCGGTCAGCAGGGCCGAGCGCGTGGGCGCGCAGGTGGGGCTGACGTGGTACGAGGTGAAGCGCAGGCTCTGCGCGTGGAGACGGTCGAGGTGCGGGGTCCGCAGGATCGGGTTGCCATGGCAGGACAGCTCCCCGTAGCCCTGGTCGTCGCTCATGATGAAGACGATGTTGGGCCGGCTGCCGGCGATGGGGTCGGGCCGGGGCGTGCGGTGTCCGGCCGGCGTCGCCCGGGCGGTCAGCGCGACGAGCCAGAGGCAGCCCAGCAACCAGGCCAGCGGGGCGATCTTGGGGCGGGCGGTGTGCATGGTCGGGGAGGCTCTCGGGTGGGGGTGGCCTTGGCTCAGTCCGGATAGCCGTCCGGGTGCCGCACATGCCAGTCCCAGGCGGTCTGGACGATCTGGTCGAGGTGCGGGTAGCGCGGCTTCCACCCCAGTTCGGCCGCGGCCTTCTGCGCGGCGGCGACCAGTCGGGGCGGATCACCGGGACGGCGGTCCTTTTCCAGCACGGCGATCGGTCGGCCGGAGATCCTCCGGCAGGCCTCGATGACCTCGCGCACCGAGAAGCCCGAGCCGTTGCCCAGGTTGAAGAAGCCCTGCTTTCCAGGGACCAGCGCCTGGATGTGCGCCTGCGCCAGGTCGGCGATGTGGATGTAGTCCCGGATGCAGGTGCCGTCGGGCGTCGGGTAGTCGGTGCCGTAGATGTCCACCTGCGCCTTCTGCCCGAGGGCCACCTTGAGCACATTGGGGATGAGGTGCGTCTCGATGCGGTGGTGCTCGCCGAAGCGGGCGCTGGCCCCGGCCGCGTTGAAGTACCGGAAGGCCACGAACTCCAGCCCGTGCAGCGCGCGGTACCATGAGAGGATGCGCTCGAACATCAGCTTGGACTCGCCATACGGATTGACCGGGCGCTGCGGCAGCCCCTCGTCCATGGGCATCGTCTCCGGGATGCCATAGGTGGCGCAGGTGGAGCTGAAGACGAACTTCCGCACCCCGTGGGCCACGCAGGCGTCGAGCAGGTTGATGCCCGAGGCCACGTTGTTGCGGAAGTACTTCGAGGGGTTGGTCATCGACTCGCCGACCAGCGCATGGGCGGCGAAGTGGATCACGGCCTCGGGCCTGGCCCGCGCGATGGCCGAGTCGATGAGCCCCCGGTCGCTGAAGTCGCCCGCGACGAACGTGGCCCGCGGATCCACCGCCGAACGGTGGCCCTCCGACAGGTTGTCGAACACGGTGACCGAATGGCCGGCCTCGAGCAGTTCCTCCACGCAGACCGATCCGATGTAGCCGGCACCGCCGGTGACGAACACGTTCATGGTGACCCCAGCATGCCCCGTCGGCCGCCCCGGACGCCAGCGCCCTCCGAGGCGTGGCGGTCCGGCCGGGCCTGGATCGTCGGCGCGCCCCGCGGCCACCCCGAAGTCCCCCTTGCCGACCCGGGGTCCGACCCGTTCTAATCATGTTTTGCCAATCGCAGCACGTCGTTGGCGAGCGTCCCAGAGAAAGAAACCATCCCATGGCCTACACCACCTGCTCCGTCCCCTCCGGAGGCAAGATCAGCATCCAGAACGGCAAGCTGAACGTCCCCGACCAGCCCATCATCCCCTTCATCCGGGGCGATGGCACGGGTCCCGACATCTGGGCCGCCTCGGTGCGGGTGATGGATGCGGCCGTGGCCAAGGCCTACGGTGGCAAGCGCACGATCGCCTGGATGGAGGTCTTCGCCGGCGAGGAGAGCTTCAAGCGCTTCAACAACTGGCTGCCCGACGACACCGTCGACGCCTTCCGGGAATTCCTCGTGGGCATCAAGGGACCGCTCACCACCCCGGTCGGTGGCGGCATCCGCTCGCTCAACGTGGCCCTGCGCCAGATGCTCGACCTCTACGTGTGCCTGCGCCCGGTGCAGTACTTCACCGGCGTGCCCAGCCCGGTGAAGCGGCCGGAGCAGGTCGACATGGTCATCTTCCGCGAGAACACCGAGGACATCTACGCCGGCATCGAGTACGCCTCCGGCACGCCCGAGGCCGCGAAGGTGTTGGACTTCCTGGCCAAGGAATTCCCCAAGCAGTTCTCGAAGATCCGTTTCGGCACCACGCAGGCGGCGGCCGACTTCTGGAAGCTCGTGGGCAACGAGGCCTTCCCGACCGACGTGCAGGTCGGCGTCGGCATCAAGCCGGTGAGCTATTCGGGCAGCGTGCGCCTGATCCATAGCGCCATCCAGTACGCCATCGCCAACGGCCGCAAGTCGGTGACCCTGGTGCACAAGGGCAACATCATGAAGTTCACCGAGGGCGCCTTCCGTGACTGGGGCTACAAGGTGGCCAAGGAGCACTTCGGCGCGGTCGAGATCGACGGCGGTCCGTGGTGCAGGATTCCCGAGGGCAAGCCGGGTGCCGGCATCGTCATCAAGGATTCCATCGCCGACATCGCCCTGCAGCAGGTGCTGACCCGACCGACCGACTTCGACGTGATCGCCACCCTGAACCTGAACGGCGACTACCTCAGCGACGCCCTCGCGGCCCAGGTGGGCGGCATCGGCATCGCCCCGGGCGGCAACATCAACTACATCACCGGCCACGCGATCTTCGAGGCGACCCACGGCACGGCGCCGAAGTACGCGGGCAAGGACATGGTCAACCCCGGCTCGGTGGTGCTCTCGGGCGAGATGATGCTCCGGCACCTGGGCTGGACCGAGGCGGCCGACCTGATCCTCAAGGGACTCAACGGCGCCATCGGCTCCAAGAAGGTGACCTACGACTTCGCCCGCCTCATGGAAGGCGCCACCGAGATCAAGTGCTCGGCCTTCGGCGACAACCTCATCGCCCACATGTGAGGTGTGCGGTCCCGGCCGGCACAGCGGGCCTCCCGTTGTCGGCGTGTCTCGCCTCCGCACCGCGCATAAAGCTGTTGCCGGGGGCGTTTCACGGCCTATCCTGCCGGTTCAATTGTTGATGCGATGAATGCCGAACTGACCAAGAAAGCCCTCGAACTCGTCGGGAATCCCAGCACCCTGGTGAATCTCATGTCGCGCCGGGTGCGCCAGCTCACCGGTGGTGGCGGCGGTCTGTCGCGTCCCCTGGTGGAGCCCCCCGTCGGTGCCGGCCTGGCCGACATCGCGCTCCTGGAGATCATCGAGGGCAAGATCACCTTCGAATCCATGCAGGAGGAGCCCGTCGAGGCCCCCGAAGCCCTCGCCGGCAAGGCTGCGCCGAAGCGCCGCCGCAAGGCCGTGGCGGCCTGACCGGGAGGTTCCCCGTCGCCGACGTCCCCGACCCGCCGGAGAGAGTTCCTCTCCGGCGTTTTCATCGGAGCCAGGCCGCATGTCCGACATCGTCACCAACGCCAAGGCCCGCCGGGATTACCACGTCCTTGAGACCTACGAGGCGGGGTTGGTCCTGCGTGGCTCCGAGGTGAAGTCGATCCGGGCGGGCAAGGTCCAGATCGCCGACGCCTTCGCCAAGGTCGACCGCGGCCAGGTGTGGCTGCACAACGCCCACATCGAGGAATACGCCTGGGCCACCCACGAGATCCACGCGCCCAAGGCACCGCGCAAGCTGCTGCTCAACAAGGCCGAGATCCGCAAGCTCGCCGAGCTGGCCAACGTGAAGGGCAATGCCCTGGTCCCGCTGTCCCTCTACTGGAAGGGCGACCGGGTGAAGGTCCGGCTCGGCGTCTGCAAGGGCAAGGCCGAGTACGACAAGCGCCAGGACATCCGCAAGCGCGAGGACGAGCGTGAGATGCGCCGTGCCAGCACCGGACTCCGCCGGAGCTGAGGCGGCGCAGCCAAGCCGGAGATGAGCGGACCGGAGGTCTCCGGCATCCACCCGGGCCACCGTCCGGTCAGTGCGTCGAGCCCGCCTTGAGGCCCGCCTCGGTGTAGGCGGCCTTGGGCACGGGTCGCAGGTCCCAGATCAGCCCGGTCCACGACATCGCCTTGAGCAGGTAGTAGGTGATGTCCACCTCCCACCAGAAGAACCCCTGCCGCACGCAGCCCATGTGCATGTGGTGGTTGTTGTGCCAGCCCTCGCCCAGGGTGATGAGCGAGAGGATCAGGCTGTTCTTGCTGTCGTCGCCCGTCTCGTAGCGGCGGGAGCCGAAGACGTGGGCCAGCGAGTTGATGCAGGCCGTGCCGTGGAAGAGGGCGGTGGTGCTGATGAAGAATCCCCAGACCAGCATCTGGCCGCCGGTCACCCCCAGTTCCGGGGCGAAGCGGTGGAGCAGCGCGCCGATGCCCGTGAGCGACGCGGCGAAGAGCACCGGGACCAGCAGGTCGAAGCGGTTGAGGAAGACCAGCTCCGGGAACTTGGAGAGGTCCTTGATGCGCCCGTAGTCGGTCGGGAAGTTCTTGGAGCAGGTGATCCACCCGATGTGGGCCCAGAGGAATCCCTGCTGCCGCACCGAGTGCTTGTCCTCCGGGTCGTCCGAGTGCTGGTGGTGGTGCCGGTGGGACGCCGCCCACCAGAGCGCACCCCGCTGGACGCAGGTGCCGCACCAGACGGCAAAGACCCACTGCATGAAGCGCGAGGTGCTGAAGGTCCGGTGCGAGAAGTACCGGTGGAAGAAACCCGTGACCGAGAACATCCGGATGAAGTACAGGGCCACGGCCGTGCCGACGGCCGTCCAGCTCCAGCCGGTCCACAGGACGCCGAGGCAGCCGAGGTGGAGGAACAGGAAGGGCAGGGTCCGGACCCATTCCACGCGTTCGGGTCGGTCCTTCAGGGCGATGGCTCCCCCGGGGATGTGATCGGAATCCACCCACTGGATGAGGGAGGTGCGGATGTGTTTCAGGGCTCTGGCGAAGGCGTTGTCGGACATGGCTCGGCGCGGACGTTTTTCAGGTCCTCCACCGATCCGTCCGAAGATCCTCCGGATCGATGAAGTCATGATAACCTGCCAGAAGGTCCGCCGACTTCCAACCCTCTTTGGTCCGAATGCTTTCCAGTCCTTGGCCTGATGAAAAGGAGCCGGTCCCGGCCATGGACACAGACCCGGCGCGGTCGGCACCTCCGCCCCGTCCCGGTCTCAGGGGACCACCGGCCGGAGCTCCAGGGTCTCCCCGCCCGCCGTCGCAAGCCGGGCCCGCTCGCCGGCCAGGCGCTCCGCGGGCCGTCCCGGGCGCAGCACCTCCCACGGCTCGCCCGGCCAGGGGTTCTGCACCACGCATTCGCGCCCGCGCTCGCTGCGGATCCGCGCCGACCGCACCCGACCGTCCCGCCATTGGCCGCTGACCAGGAAGGCCCCCCGCGCCCGGAGGTCGCCGAAGCGGGCATCCCGGTCGCGGGGCCACACCGGGAAAAGCCTCAGCACGCCGTCGTGCGACTGCAGCAGCATCTCATTGAGGGTGGCCGGCACGCCCGAGCAGTTCTCGATGCCCCCGCCCCCGCCGAACACCACGAGGTTGGGGAGTCCGAATCCGCCGAGCTGGCGCCGCAGTTTCGCCAGGATGTCCGAGGGGTCGTGGCCGACCCGCACCGCTCCCGGGTAGGTGATGCTGAAGCCGTTGAAATGCCCCAGCCACTCGCCTTCGGCCCAGCCCCGGACATCGTCCTGCAGCATGCGCAAGGTCGCCGGATCCGAGCCGAGGCCGAGCACTCCCGTCGGCCAGACCATCCCCATCCATTCGAGGCGGGTGTTGCTGCGCGACGGGCCGATGCGCGAGGCGGCCGGACCCGCCTCGGACCCGCGGATGCGCCGGACGCCCTCGACCTCGACCGTGGGGAAGTCGCTGAGCCTGCCCAGGATGTCCCGCCAGCGGTCGCGGCGGTCGGCATCGGTCCCCAGCTCGGCCCCCAGTTCCAGCATTCCGTCGAAGAGCATCCGCACCAGCCCGAGGGACAGGCTGTTGTTCCGGTCGCTGCCGCCGTCGCCGACCTCGCCCGAGGCGTCGTTGCGGATCACGTACCGGCCGTTCTCCAGGTGCAGGTAGTCCTCCCAGAACCGCGCCGTCTCGAGGAGGAACGGCCAGACCCGGCGCGCGTACGCCAGGTCGTGGGTGTGGCGGAAGCGCAGGAACATGTTCACCGCCGCGAAGGCCGCATTGCTTTTCTGGCCGAGGAACATCCGCCGGCCTTCGCCGGGGATGCCATGCCCGTCGGGCATGAACGAGGTCTCCAGGCCCCGGGGGCCCACGCCGACGTCGTAGTAGACCCCCCGCACCTTCAGCAGTTCCTGGGCGTTGGTCCGCGCGGTGGGCAGGTAGTCGAGGATCGGGGCGTCGTAGGGTTCGGCCAGCTCGGGGTGGTTGGACGAGAAGACTCCCCACCACGGCGCCTGGTGGTTGTAGTTCAGGTGGTAGTCGGCCTGCCAGGACGGGCCGTCGGCCGTGGTCCAGTTGCCGAAAAGCGAGGGAGGGAAGCGCGGATTGCGGCTGCAGGAAGCCATCAGGTAGAGCGAGCCGTAGTAGTACCGTTCCAGCAGCGGGTCGCCGACCTCGACGAACGACTTCGACCAGAAGTCCCGCCACCAGCGCCGGTGCGCCGTCCGCAGCTCCTCGATCCCGTCCGGGGTGAGGGCGGCCACGCGCCGGCGGGCCTCCTCCAGCGGGTGGTCCGACTCCTCGTCCGTGACCACCGACGCCACGAGCACGATGGGCCGGGTCGGGGCGAGGACGAACCGGTCGGCCGACCAGCCGTCCCCGCGGCTCCACGGCAGGCCCGGCCGGCGATGGTGGAACATCCGCAGGGCAACCGCCGCCTCGCTCGTCTTGCGCAGGGGCTTCTGCTCGAGGGCCATGGACTGGGCGGTCGAGACGAACCGCCGGACCGCCCAGCAGCCGTCGGGCAGGTTGCCCGAGGCGGTCTCGGCCTCGTTGCCCGGGATGGGTGCCAGCGTGGCGTCGATGCCGAACTGGTCGGTCGGGCCGAAGGGGTTGGTGTCCGAGGCCTGGCCGTCGACGGACATCTCGATGATCAACAGGTTGCCGGTCGCCGCGACCCAGGACCGCAGCCGCAGCGTCGCCCCGGCCCGGGTGAAGGGTGGCGGATCCTCGACCCGCTGGGTGGTGCGCAGCGTGTGCAGCACCTCGGCGGTTTCCAGGCGCTGTTCGGCGTGGTAGATGCCGTTGAACAGCGCCGGGATGTCGAGGTCGATGGCCGCGATCGGGCAGGGGTGGGCGTTGGGGTAGATCGGCTTGGTCTTCCAGAAGTCGTTCTTGGCGATCCAGAACCGGTGGCGTTCCGGGCAGTTGGTCACCGTCGTGGTCCGCGTGGTCACATGGGCGCCGCCGTCCTCCCCGAGGCCGTGGTAGCGCAACCGGCCCACGACCGCCCCGACCGCCACGCCGAGGTCGCCGTTCCCGAGCAGCGGCCCGTCCGGGATCTTCCGGGTGGGCATGTGCACCGGCGGGGCATGGAACACCCCGGCGTGCCGGGCCACCTGGCGCAGGGCCTCCGCCGCCACGTCGGGCGACGGTTCATCGCCGAGGGCCGGGGCCTGGGGCGCGAGCAGTCCGAGCAGGGCGGCCAGGGTCCGGACAAGGTTCAGCGGGGGGCGCGGGAGGTTCATGGGGGCGGCCGACAGGCTGGACCACCGTTCCGGTTGGGCGCAATGCCCGGCCGGGGTCTGGTGGGGGCTTGGGCCACCGGCTCGGGGCGACCTTGCGTTCCGTAACCGGGATGTCACACAGAGGTCTTCACGTCCAACCATGAACCGCTGCGTTTCCCCCCTGGTCGCCGTCATCGCCGGCCTGATCTCGGCGATGGCCCCTGTCTCGATGGCGGCCCCGCCCAAGGCCTCCGACGAGCTGTTCTCCCTCGGCAAGGTCTGGGATGTCCGCCTCGAGTTCCCGCCCGGCCAGTGGCAGGCGCTCGAGCCCAAGGGTGGCGGCGACGGTCCCTTCGGCGGCCGCGGCGGCTTCAATCCCAACCGGTTCATGGCCCCGGTCTGGCTCCGGGCCCTCGACGCCAACCAGGACACCTCGGTGACCCGCGACGAGTTCGAGGGCGCCTTTGGCCGCTGGTTCAGCGAGTGGGACAAGGACAAGAAGGGTCACCTCGACACTGACGCGCTCCGCGAGGGGCTCAACCGCGCGCTGGCCATGAACCCCGGCGGCCCCGGCGGCCCCGGCGGGCGGCCCGGTGGCGGCGGGTTCGGGCCGAGCCTCCTGGCCAAGGAGGGCAACCGCAACGGCCTGAGCGGCGCGGCGGGCATCGTCTTCGAGTACGTCCATGCCGACCTCCGGATCGACGGCCACCGCCTCACCAACGTCGCCGTCCGGTACAAGGGCAACGGCACCTACATGGGCTCGCGCATGAGCGACAAGAAGTCGCTCAAGATCGACCTCAACGAGTTCGTCCCCGGCCAGGAGTTCGCCGGTGTCGGCAAGATCAACCTGCACAACAACGTCACCGACGCCTCGTGGATGAACGAGCCCCTATCCTACCGGCTCTACCGCGACGCCGGCGTGGCCGCGCCCCGCACCTCGTATGCACGGGTCCGGGTCACCGCCCCGGGCGTGCGCACCAACGACTATCTCGGGCTCTATTCCATCGTGGAAAACCCCGACAACCGCTGGGCCGACGCGCGGTTCGGCTCCAAGAAGGGCGCCATCTTCAAGCCGGTCACCCCGACCTTGTTCCAGGACCTCGGCGACGACTGGAAGGCCTACCAGCAGATCTATGACGCCAAGTCCGAGCTGACGGCGAAGCAGAAGCAACGGGTCATCGACTTCGCCCGGCTGGTGACCCGGGCCGACGACGCCGAGTTCGCCCGGCGCGCCCCGGAGTTCCTCGACGTCGACGCCTTCGGCCGGTTCATGGCGGTCACCGTGTGGCTGAGCACCCTCGATTCGATCCTCACCATCGGCCAGAACTACGTGATGTACCTGCACCCGAAGACCGACCGGTTCCAGTTCGTGCCATGGGACCTCGACCATTCCTTCGGCAACTTCTCCATGCAGGGCAGCCAGGAACAGCGCGAGCAGCTCAGCGTCCAGAAGCCCTGGTCGGGTCAGAACCGGTTTTTCGAGCGCGTCTTCGCCGTGCCGGCGTTCAAGGAGGCGTACCTGGCCCGCCTGAGGGAGTTCCAGGGAACGATCTTCCAGCCCGATCGCCTCGCCCGGCAGGTCGACGAGGTCGCCGCGCTGGTGCGCCCGAGTGTCGCCGACGAGTCGGCCGACAAGCTCGAGCGCTTCGATCAGGTCGTCGCCGGCAAGCCCGTGGAGAACAACCCCTTCGGCGGCGCGCCCGGTCGGCCCGGCGGAGGGCCCGGCGGTCCTGGAGGCCCTGGAGGCCCCGGCCGGGGAGGCGCGGGCATGAATCCCTTCGGAGCACCTCCCAAGCCGATCAAGGGCTTCGTCCCGGCGCGTCACCAGTCGGTGGCGGCCCAGTTGGCCGGTGCCTCGCCGGGCATGGAGATCGGCGGCTTCGGCGGTCCGGGCGGCCCCGGAGGGCGCGGAGGCCCCGGAGGCCCCGGAGGTCGTGGGCCCAACCGCGGCCCTGGCGGCCCTGGGGGGCCCGGAGGTCCCGGAGGCTTCGGTCCCGGCATGTTCATCGCCCAGCCGATGACCGAGGCGTCGGACACCAACCAGGATGGCCGGATCAGCGCCCCGGAGTGGAAGGCCCTGGCCGCCCGCTGGTGGAGCCAGTGGGACAAGGCCGGCAAGGGTTCGGTGACCGAGGAGCAGATCGTCGACGGTCTCTCCGCGGTGTTCCCGCCGCCGCCCGGCTTCGGCGGTCCTGGCGGTCCCGCAGGCCGGGGTGGCCCCGGCGGCCCGCCCCCGCGCTGAACGGGGGTTCCGTCGGTCGCGGCCCCGGTTTCTGCCCAGGCTGCGACTCCTGTCCCGGCTTCGGCCCGCCCGGCCTGAGCCCATTCGGCGGGCCAGAACCCGTCTGGCCGGCCGACCCACGGCTCACTGGTTCTTGAAGGCGATGCCCGTCGGGTCGTTGTCATCCCAGCCGCGCCGGCTGTGGAAGGCCCACCAATCCTGCTCCTTCGGGTGGCGCTTCTCCGGCGCCGCGTGCGAGTCGGCGAAGACCAGCTGGATCGACCCGTTGTGGGGTGCGAAGGCCGGCGTCCAGTAGGGCATCTCCCAGAGCAGCACCGCCGTCGATGAATTGGCCACCGACGAGGTCATGCGCCCGCTGACCGGACGGTCCACGTCGTAGCTCGCCTGGTCCTTCTTGAGGAAGATGTGGTTCCAGGGATAGGTGATCCAGTCGTTGTCGCGCAGCCAGTTGCGGTAGTTGTCGCCGCTGAGCTGCGGGTCCTTGCCGCGCAGGCCCACCGGGCAGGCGTAGGTGTGCGGCGAGGGCGGGGTGTTGCGGCTCTGCACCGTCGGAGCGAGGCGGTTGGTCCCGGTGTTCTTGCCGACGTAGGGCTCCAGCAGCTCGTAGTGGTACTTGGTGCCCACCATGAAGGAGTCGCCCCACACCTTGCCCCAGTTCTTGCTGCGCGGGAACCGCTCGCCGTTGTCGCCCGAGTACATCGCCACGCCGAAGCCGATCTGGCGCAGGTTGTTGAGGCAGTAGCTGCCTTGGGCCTTCGCCTTTGCCTTCGACAGGGCCGGCAGGAGCATGCCGGCCAGGATGGCGATGATGGCGATGACCACCAGCAGCTCGATGAGGGTGAAGCCGGCACGGGCCGGCCGGAGGGGGCGGGGTGTGGGGTTCATGGGTCTTGGTGGGTCGGGAGTCTCAGGTTCCTTTGAAACGGGGGGCGGGATCAGCGGGCCCGGTTGGGTCAGGGCGTGGTCTTGCGGGGCTTGGGCGGCTCGCCCACCAGCGGCTGGGTGCTGCGGAGGTAGGCGAAGAGATCGCGGACCTGCTGCGGCGTCCACCCGTCGATCAGTCCCTCGGGCATGAGCGACAGCCCGGCCGGGACCAGCTCGGCGATCTCGGACCGGGCCAGCACCACGTTCTGGTTGTCCAGCCCGCGCAGCACGATGGACTGCGGGTTCTGCTCCACGAGGAAGCCGGAGAGCGATCGCCCGTCGCGGGTCTCGACCGTGTGGTTCTCGTAGCCCTCGCGGATCTCGGCGCTGGGGTTGAGGATGGCCAACAGCAGCGACTCGACGTCCGTCCGGTCGTGCACGGTGAGGTCCGGCCCGACCTCGGCCCCCTGTGCGAAGAGCCGGTGGCACCCGGCGCAGGCCGAGGTGAAGAGGGTCCGGCCCGCGTAGGGATCGCCGGGCTCGGCGCGGATCCAGCCCGCCCGTTCGCGGATC
>Ga0068877_10000593_pt1 | contig 31043 bp, 26 predicted proteins | sample NOAtaG_FD_66437 | JGI IMG/M metagenome (GOLD analysis project Ga0068877, IMG submission 66437) | Freshwater lake microbial communities from Lake Erie, under a cyanobacterial bloom - NOAA_Erie_Diel6S_1000h metaG | ecosystem: Environmental > Aquatic > Freshwater > Lake | place: USA: Ohio, Lake...
CGGATCTCGTCGTCGCGGCCGATCACCGGGTCGAGCTTGCCCTGGCGGGCGCGCTCGGTGAGGTCGAGCGTGTACTTCTTCAGCGCCTCGCGCTGGCCCTCGGCCTCCGCCGAGTCGACCTTGCTGCCGCCGCGCACCGCGTCGATGGCGGCCTCCAGCGCCTTGCGCGTGAGGCCATGCCCGCGGACGATGCCGCCGAAGTCGCTCCTGGCGTCGGCCGCGGCCAGCAGGAACATCTCGCTGGCGATGTACTGGTCGCCGCGCTTGGTGGCTTCCTTGTCGGCCGCCTGCAGCAGCGTGATCAGGTCGCGCCCGGGCTGCACCGGCTGGCCTCCCCCCTGCACCTGGGGCAGGTTGCGGATGGCGGTGTCCATCGCCGTGGCCAGCGCTCCCGTGTCGGCGCCGGCGCGGTCGAGCAGCGCCTTCGGGCCGTCGGGCTGCTGCAGCATCGCGGCGAGCACGTGGGCCGGCTCGATGTAGGGGTTGTCGCGGGCCACCGCGAGGCTCTGCGCCTCGCCGAGGGCCTGCATGAAGGCGGTCGTGAGCTTGTCCTGGCGCATCGGTGCGTCCTCCGTTGGCGGGCAGTTGATGCCGACCCCGGCGAAATCAAGCCCCGCCGCGCGCCGGCGGGGCCCGTCAGGGCTGGTTCAGCGTGGCGCAGTGCGGCCCGCCGCCGACCCAGTGCGCACTGATGGCATCGACGAAGCGGATCCCGCGCCCCGGGAAGGCGCGCTCGAAGAGCCGCTGCACCCGCTGCTGGCGGTCGGCCCGCGTGCCGTGAGGCACGAAGTCGGGCAGCACGACGACCCCGTTGGCGACGACGAAGTTCAGGTAGCTCGCCACGGCCACCTCCATCAGCGGCTGGCCCTGGCGGCGGCCTTCCTGCGGCGGGAAGTGCTCGGCCGACCACTGCCGCGAGCGCTCGTCGTCCGGCACTGCGGACAGGAAGACGCGCCGCTGCACGATGCCGGGCATCGGCACCTTCAGCACCGTGAACGCTCGCCCGTCGGTGTCGCGCTCGCGCTGCAGCACCGCCAGGTTGCGCTCCATGCGCTGTCGGGTCAGCCTGCGCACGGGGTGCGCCGCGGCGTCGGCGTCGTCGGGCCAGGCCAGCAGCACCGTGCGCGGGTCGGCAAAGCGCACGAACTCGTCGGTGTGCCCGCCGGCGCCCCAGGCGACGTAGTCGCCGGTGATCGTGGCGCGTAACAGCGGGTCCTCGGCCAGGCCCCCGGGCAGCCAGACCACCTTGCGGATGCCCGGCAGCGCCAGCAGCATGCGCTGCAGAGCCGCGCGCTCGACGCCCGGGTTCCGGCTGGCCAGCAGCTCGGCGTTGGCCAGCACCACGCCGCGGCCGTTGGTCTCGAAGGCGCCGCCTTCCAGCGCCAGCGCGCTGCGGTGCAGCCGCGCGCCGATGCGGCGCGCGAAGGCGACGTCGAAGCCCTCGCGCGAGCGGTCGGCGTCGGCGGCGCAGCGTTGCGCGATCCCGCGGTCGGCGTGGCGCCGGCTGCACCACTGCGCCACGCCGTACTGGCTCCAGCGCAGGTCGACGACACCAGGCTCGCCGCCGGGGCCGCGCGTGAACACCGCCAGGTCGCGCAGGAAGAAGGTGGTGAGCGGCTCGTGCACGAAGTCGCGCGCGACGTCGCCCAGGCCGCGGGCCGCCAGCAGCGCCCGGGCCGCGGCCTCGCTGGCGGCGTCGCGCACCACGAAGCGCAGCGGCACGTGGCCACGCAGCGCGGCCACCAGGCCAGCGGTCAGGTTCTCGTGCCCATGGTCGAATGACAGCCACAGCGCCGAAGCAGGCTCGAAGTCGGCGCTGCAGCGGTGGCCCGCCGCGCCGGTGGGGCCTTCGGGCGGCGGGTCCCCGGCACCGCCGGCCAATCCGGCGGCCGCCGCGCCGCCGACGCCGAGCAGCCAATCGCGGCGCTTCACGGCGCGCCCCCGGCCAGCGCGGCCGCAAGCACCGCACGCTGGACCTTGCCCAGCGCGGTGCGGGGAAGCGCGTCGACCGCCACGATGCGGCGCGGGTGCTTGAAGCGCGCCAGCGCGGCGTCGAACCGCGCCTGCAGCGCAGCGGCATCCAGCGCGGCGCCGGGCCGCAGCACGACCGCCAGCACCGGCACCTCGCCCCAGCGCGGCTCGGGCACGCCCACCACCGCGCAATCGGCCACCTCGGGCCGCGTCGCGGCCAGCTGCTCGATCTCTGCGGGGTGGATGTTCTCGCCGCCGGAGATGATCAGCTCCTTGCTGCGGCCGACGATCTCGATGCAGCCGTCGGCGTCCCGGCGCGCGAGGTCGCCGGTGCGGAACCAGCCATCGGCGTCGAACGCCGGATCGGCGCTGCGGTGGTAGGTGCGCAGCAGCTGCGGGGCCTTCAGCCAGACCTCGCCCTGCGGGCCGTCGTCCGCGCCCAGCCTCAGCTGCACGCCGCGCGCCGGCCAGCCGGCATGGCCGGCGCGGGCCAGCGCGTCGGCAGGCCGCAGCACCACCGACACCGGGCCGGTCTCGGTGCTGCCGTACACCTGGGCCACCGGCACGCCGCGGGCGTGGAAGGCGTCGATCAGCGCCCGCGGCACGATCTGGGAGCCGCTGTTGACGAAGGCGAGCGACGACAGGTCGGCGCCTGGCCAGCGCGGGTGCTCGATCAGCGCGCGCATCACCGCCGGCACCAGCAGCGTGGTGGTCGGGCGCACCCCGGCGGCCCCGACCGCCCCCTCCGCTCCGGCCGCCCCGGGGCCAGCACGCTCCACGGCGTCGAACCAGGCGTCGGGATCGAAGCGCGGGTGCAGCTCCAGCGTGCCGCCCGCCGCCAGCACCGGCAGCGTCTGGATGCACAGCCCACCGACGTGGAACAGCGGCAGCACCGAGAGCACCCGCGTCGCGGCGTCGAAGCCCTGGGCCTCGATCGCCGCCGCGCGGTTGGCGCGCATGCCGGCGGCGGTGTGCAGCGCACCCTTGGGCTCGCCGGTGGTGCCCGAGGTGTAGACGAGGAGCAGGTCGCCCGGCTCGATGCCCGCAGCCGGGCCGGGTGTGAAGGCCACGGCGCGTTGCAGCGCGCCGCCCGCCTCGGCGAGCTCGGGCCCGTGCAGCAGGTGTCCGGCCCCGGCATGCACGCACAGCCGCGCCAGCTCGGGCACCGCCAGGCGCCAGTTCAGCGGCAGCAGCACGGCGCCGCGGCGCTCGCACTCGGCCAGCGCGGCGAGCATGTCCCACGTGTTGTGCGACAGCCAGGCGACGATGGCACCGGGCTCCACCCCCTCGGCGTCAAGGCGCGCCCGGGCGGCCTGCAGCAACGGGGCCGGCAGGCCGGCGGCGAAGGACTCCCGCAGCGAGGCGGTCGCCAGGTCCAATGCGGGGCTCCGCGGGCCCTACTCGATCGCCTCGTCGCGCTCGCCCGCCTCGTACAGGCACTCGCGCCCCAGGCGGTCGAGGCACAGTTCCGCGGTCCACGGCAGCATCAGGCTGCCGCAGCGGCTGTCGCGGTAGAGGCGCTCGAGCGGCAGGCTCTTGAGCATGCTCTGCCCGCCGCAGGTGCGGATGGCCAGCCGGCACAGGTCGTTGGCGCTCTCCATGATGGTGTAGTGCGCCGAGTACAGCCGCATCCGGGTGTCCTTGTCGGGGTCGATGCGGGCGTCGCGGGCGTTCTGCAGGAACAGCGCCCGCGTAGCCTCGAGCTTGACGCGCATCTCGGCGACGGCGATCTGCTTGGTCGGGTACATGCGGCGCTTGACCGGCGGCATGCCCGGGACCTCGGCGCGCAGGTACTGCACGGTGAAGTCGTAGGCCGCCTGCGCGATGCCCATGTAGGTGGGCGACAGCGTCGCGAACATGTGCGGGAAGCGGCTCGCGGCCTGGAAGTACAGACCCTCGGGCATCAGCCGCGCGTCGTGCGGCACGAACACGTCCTCGAAGGCGAGGTTGCGGCTGACGGTGCCGCGCATGCCCAGCGGATCCCAGTCGCCGAAGATCGCGAGCCCCGGCGCGTCCTTGGGCACGGCGAGGTACAGCGCGTCGCGCCGCGAGCCGCGGCCCTCGGCACCGGGGCGTTCGAGCGTGCACAGCACCCCGTACCAGTCGGCCGCTCCGGCCAGCGAGGCGAAGATCTTCTTGCCCCGGATCACGTAGCCGCCCTCGACCTCGTGCGCGATCGTCCCCCAGGGTGCCGCGCCGGCCGCCGCCGCGCCGCCCTCGGAGAAGGGCTGCGCATAGATCTGGCCCTCGCCGACGATGCGCGCGTAGTGCAGCGCGCGGATGCGGGCGTGGTCGGCGCGCTGGGCGGGCGTCATGTCGAGCGCGTCGGCGATGAAGCCGCTCCACATGCACGAGCACACGTGCATGTTGAAGCTGAGCGCGGTGGCGCCGCACCAGCGGCCGATCTCGGCGGCGACCAGCACGTAGGTCTCGAAGTCGGCGCCCAGGCCGCCGTACTCGCGCGGCACGCAGATGCCGAGCAGGCCGGCCTCGCGCAGGTCGGCGTAGTTGTCGAACGGGAAGCTCGCCTCGCGGTCGTAGCGGGGCGCGCGCGCCGCCCAACGCGGGCCGAGTTCGGCCACGCGGCCGATCAGCTCGCGCTGCTGCGCGGTGAGGCGCGCCGGGTTGCCGGCGATGTGCGACGGCACGTAGCGCGACGGTGCGGCGGCGGGGGGCCGGACGGACACGGCCTCAGGCACGGCGGACATCTTCGGTCTCCTCGGTGCGATGCGCGGCGCGCAGGTGGGGCAGGACGCGGCGCTGGACGAAGTCGATCAGCGCCGCGTCGAAGGCCATCGGGTTCTCGAGCATCAGCAGGTGGCCGGTGCGGGGCAGCACGCGGCACTCGGCCTGCGCGATGCGCGCCGCCATGCGCTCGCCGACGGCCGGCGGCGCGGTGCGGTCGTCCTCGCCGGCGAGCACGAGCGTGGGCACGGCGATCGCGGCAAGCGCGGCGCGCCGGTCGAATCGTGCCAGCGCCGGCAGCACCGCCCGGTAGGTGGCCTCGGGCACGCCGGCCATCAGCGACTCGGCCGCGGCCAGCGGTGCCGGCGCGGCATCGCGCCCGGCCATCGCCGGCACCAGGCGTGCGGCGAGGCCGGGCATGCCGAGCCCGGCGTCCAGCGGTGCCAGGCGCGCGGCGACGAACTCGCGCTGCCAGGCACCGTCGCCCGGACCGAACGCGGGCGACGTGCCCGCCAGCACCAGCGCGCCCACGCTGCCCGGCGCGGTGGCCGCGAGCGCCTGCGCCACCATGCCGCCCAGGCTGTGCCCGACGACGAGCGCCGGCCCCTGCGCGGCGGCCTCGATCAGGCGCCGGACGGCGTCGGCGAAGGCTTCGATCGACGGTTCGGCCAGCGCCGGGCTGTGGCCGTAGCCGGGCAGGTCGACCGCCAGCGCGGTGAAGCCCGCGGCGGCCAGTGCGGGGCCGGTGGTCGCCCAGCCCTCGCGCCCGCCGCCGATGCCGTGCAGCAGCACGGCCAGCGGGCGCGGCGGATGCGGCGGTTGCGACCGGCCGGCCGGGCCGTGGCGCAGGTGGGCCAGCGCCGCGTCACGCACCAGCACCGGCAGCGCCGCGTTCACACCAGTTCCCCCGCGCGCACCACCTCCGAGCCGTCCAGCGTGACGGTGCAGCCGCGCAGCGGCAGGTCGAAGTGGCCCGGCGTGTGGCGGCCGGCCACCTCGTTGGCGCCGGTGGAGTACAGGAAGCTGCCGGCGAAGGCGCGCAGCTCGGTGCCGTTGAAGTCGGCCTTGTCGTAGAAGGTCATCGCGTCCCAGCGCGCGCGCCGGTTCAGGCCCCAGCCCACGTGCGACACCGCATAGGCCGACGGGTCGCCCCAGGCCGCGAAGTAGCCGCGCATCAGGTCGGCGTCGACCCCCGTGCCCTCGATGGCGACGACGTGGTCGCGCTCGATGCGCAGCGTCACCGCGTCGGCGAGGTAGCGCTTGAACGTGAGGTTCACGTCGCCCGGCGCCAGCACCAGCGTGCCGTCCACGCTGCCGGCGGCCGGGAAGGCCAGCACCAGGCCGGCCGGCCAGTGCGTCAGCGTGCCGGGCCGGGCGGTGAAGCCCCAGACGCCGCCGACGCGCGCCCCGGCCAGGTCGACCGCCAGGTCGGTGCCGGCGGCCGAGCGCACGTGCAGCCGCCGGGCGCTGCGCAGGCGACGCATCGCCTCGCGCACCGGCGCCTCGTCCTCGGCGCGCGGCAGCGTTCGCTCGAGGATCTCGGGGTGCTCGTTGCTGACCACCAGCACGCGGGCGCCGGCGCCCAGGATCCCGGGCAGCTCGGCCGCATGCTGCAGTCCCTCGACCGTGCAGTCGACGACGAAACGGCTCGCCGCCAGCGCCGCCACCGCGCCGTCGAGCCCGCCGAGCGCGTCGGACGCGCCGGTGGAGCGCACCGGCACCGGGGCCGTGACGCGCGGCGTGGGCACGGTGACGTGGAACCAGCGCGCCTCCAGGCGCGCCAGCGCCAGCTCGGCCAGCTGCACCAGCACCGGCCGCGACTGCGTCTCCGACAGCACCGCGCAGGCCTCGCCGGGCTGCACGCCGCACAGCCGGAAGGCCTCGGCGAAGCTGTCGATCCACTTCGCCTCGATGCGCACGGCCGACCCCGCTCCGCTCACAGCACCTCCCCCAGCATCCGGTAGTGGCCGCTGTGGAAGAGCAGCGGCGCGACGGCCATGTCCGCGAGACGCTCGACGCGGCCGATGAAGAGGCGGTGGTCGCCGCCGTCCAGGCGCTGCTCGGTGCGGCACTCGAAGACCGCGGCGCAGCCGGCCAGCACCGGCGCGCCGCCGAGCCCCGCGCTCCAGTGCCCTTCGGCGAAGCGGTCGGACCCGGGTGCGGCGAAACGCCGCGACAGGTCGACCTGCGACTCCGCCAGCACGTTGATGCAGAAGTGCGCCGCCGCCTCGAAGGCCGCGAGGCTGGGGCTGGCGCGGCGCAGCGACCACAGCACCAGCGGCGGCTCGAGCGACAGCGACCCGAACGAGTTGGCCGTCAGGCCGACGCGCTGGCCCGCGGCGTCGAGGCAGGTGACGATGGTCACGCCGGTGGTGAAGCGCCCGAGCGCACTGCGCAGCGCGCGCGGCTCGGGCGCCGCCGCGACAGCCTCGGCGACGTCGAGTACGCGGTTCATCGCGCTGCAGCCCCGGCCGCGCCCGCGGCGTCCCCGGGGGCAGCGCACGCGGCATTGCCGGCCGCGATGCCCCAGCGCGCCAGCGCCGCGTCGTCGGCCACCCGCGCGTCGACCCAGCGCGCGCCCTCGGCCGTGCTCTCCTTCTTCCAGAACGGGGCCTGCGTCTTGAGGTAGTCCATCAGGAACTCGCAGGCCTGGAACGCCGCGCCCCGGTGCGCCGAGGCGACGACGACGAGCACGATCTGGTCGCCAGGCGCGAGCTGCCCGACGCGGTGCACGACACGGGCGGCGCGGATGTCGAAGCGGCGCTGTGCCTCGTCGATCATGGCCTCGATCGAACGCTCGGTCATTCCCGGGTAGTGCTCGAGCTCGAGCGCGCTCACCTCGCCGGCCGCGCCGCCGTTGCGGTCGCGCACCGTCCCGACGAAGCTCGCCACCGCTCCCACGCCAGGGTCGCCGGCGCGCAGCGCGGACACCTCGGCACCGAGATCGAAGTCGTCGGTCTGGATCGCGACCCGGGCCGTCGCGCGGGACAGGTTGGGTTCGGCGGCGCCCATGCAAGGCATTGTGCCTTGCAGGGGCAGGCCCGGGCGCCCGGCCCGGCGCCGGCAACCGCCCATGGCGGGCCGCGCACTCTGCTAGCCGCCGGTCACGGGCGGGAAGAACGCCACCTCGGCCCCGTCACGCAGCGGCTGGCCGTCGTCGGCCATCACCTGGTCGACGGCGCCGCGCACGGCGCGGCCGCGCGCCAGCATCTCGGCATGGCGACCGCCGCGCCCGACCAGCGCGTCGCGCAGTGCGCCCAGCGTGGCACCCTCGGCAAGCTCGACTTCCTCGCCGGGCCCCAGGGCCTCGCGCAGCGAGGCGAAGTAGCGCACGCGCAGCTTCATCGGTCTTCAGCCGCCGATCAGCTCGGCCAGCGGCAGGTAGCGCACGGCGTCGCCACGGGCGATGGCCTGCCCGGCCGGGTTGTCCACCAGGCCGTCCGCCCAGACGGCCGACGTCAGCACGCCGCTGCTCTGGTTGGCGAACAACTCCAGCGCGCCGTCCTCGTTGCGCCGCACGCGCAGGAACTCGCGCCGCCGGTCGGGGCGCGGCCAGTCGAAGGCGGCGGTCAGCACGAGCGGGCGCGGCCCGGCTGGCGGCCTGCCCTGCAGCACACGCAGCACCGGCGCCACGCACAGCACGAAGGTGACGAAGGACGAGACCGGGTTGCCTGGCAGGCCCACCAGCAGGGCCTGGCCGGCCGCGCCGCCGACGCCAGCGGCGCCGCGGCCGTCCCCGGGCCCGCGCCGGATGGTGCCGAAGGCGAGCGGCTTGCCGGGCTTCATCGCCACCTGCCACTGCTCGACCTGCCCTTCCGCCGCGGCGGCGGCCTTCAGGTGGTCTTCCTCGCCCACAGAGACACCGCCGCTGGTGACGATCAGGTCGCACTCGGCGGCGGCGCGGCGCAGCGCAGCACGCGTGGCGTCGAGCCGGTCGGGCACGATGCCGAAGTCGAGCACCTCGCAGCCGGCGGCCTGCGCCAGGCCGCGCAGCGTGAAGCGGTTGGAGTTGTAGATGGCGCCCGGCGGCAAGGGCTCGCCGGGCATCCGCAGTTCGTCACCGGTGGAGAAGAGGGCCACGCGCGGGCGCCGCACGACGGTCAGGCTGGCGGCGCCGACGGACGCCGCCAGGCCGAGCGCGGCGGCGTCCAGGCGCCGGCCACGCGCGAGCACGACCGCGCCCTGGCGCACGTCCTCGCCGCGGCGGCGGATCCACTGGCCAACCGCAGGCTTGACGTTCACGCGCACGCGGCCGAGGGCCGGCGCGTCGGCGGAGTGGGTGCCGGCCGGCTCGGCCAGCGCCTCGCACTGCTCCTGCATCACCACCGCATCGGCGCCCGGGGGCACCTGGGCGCCGGTGAAGATTCGGGCGGCGCTGCCGGGGGCGAGCGGCCGGCCCACGACGCCGGCCGGGATGCGCTGCGACACCGGCAGCTCCGCGCCCGGCGCCGGCACGTCGGCCGTGCGCAGCGCGTAGCCGTCCATCGCCGTGTTGTCGGCCGGCGGCACGTCGAGCAGGCTCGTGACGTCGGCGGCCAGCACGCGGCCTAGCGCGTCGAAGGTGGAGACCTGCTCGGTGGCGGTGATGCGGTGCGGCGCGCTGCCGGCCGCGAGGCGCGCCAGCGCCTCCTCCAGCGGCAGCAGGGGGCGGGGCGCGGACGTCGTCATGGCCGGGCTTCAGCGGCGCTCGAAGCGGTCGCCGTGGGCCACGAGGTAGTCGGCCAGCGCGGCCACTTCGCCCGGCGCGAACACCTCGCGCAGCGTCGGCTCGGGCAGCGCCTCGCGCGAGGGGGCCACCAGCGCGACGACGAAGGGGTCGCCGGGGTAGACCGGCGTCCACTCGAGGCCAGGACGTAGCACCTCGATGCGCATCAGGTCGGCGCCGTGGAAGCCCTCGACCAGCGCCCAGTCGCACTCGACCAGCTCGTCGAGCAGCTGGTGCACGGTGAACGGCACCTCGCCGCCGAATTCGCGCACCTTGGCCAGGCGGGTCGGCCCTGCGACCAGCGTCTCGAAGGCGCCGGCGGCGCGGCCGCGGTGGCTGTCCTTGCCGGGCACGTCGATGTCGAAGCCGCAGCTCGCGTGCTTGACATAGCTGACGCGCAGGCCACGGGAGGCCAGCTCGCGGATCAGCGCCTCGATCAGGGTCGTCTTGCCGGCGCCCGAGGCGCCGAAGAATCCGCAGGCCTTCATGGTGCGATCAGCTCGTGGGTCCGGCATGCGCCTCGATGTACTGCCGCACGCGCGCCGCGTCGGCCGGCAGCACGGTGAACCGGCGCGGCAGCCCCTCGATGCCGCGCAGCGCCGGCGGCACCTCGGGCTCGACGCCGGCGGCCTCGCGGATGGTGGCCGCGAACTTGGCCGGCAGCGCGGTCTCGAGCACGACCATCGGCACGCCCGGCTCGCGCTGCTCGAGCGCCACCTTCAGGCCGTCGGCGGTGTGGGGGTCGACCAGCACGCCGTGCTGCTGCCAGGTGCGGCGGATCGTCGCCAGCCGGTCCGCGTGCGTGCTGCGGCCGCTGCTGAAGCCGAAGCCGGCGATGCGCGCGAATTCCTCCGGCGCCAGCGTGAAGCCGCCATTGCGCGCCAGCGCGGTGCCGAACAGCGCCTTGACGCGCGCGCCGTCGCGCTGCAGCAGGTCGAACACGAAGCGCTCGAAGTTGCTCGCCTTGCTGATGTCCATGCTGGGGCTGGACGTCTCGTGGGTCTCGGCGGTGCCGCGCGGCCGGTAGGCGCCGGTGCGGAAGAACTCGTCGAGCACGTCGTTCTCGTTGGTCGCGCAGACCAGGCGGTGGATCGGCAGGCCCATCATGCGCGCCACGTGGCCGGCGCAGATGTTTCCGAAGTTGCCGCTCGGCACCGCGAAGCTCACAGGCCGGTCGCCGGAGGGCGTGGCCTGGAAGTACCCGGCGAAGTAGTACACGACCTGGGCCAGCAGCCGTGCCCAGTTGATGCTGTTGACGGTGCCGATCCTCCAGCGCCGCTTGAACGGCAGGTCGTTGCCGACGGCCTTGACGATGTCCTGGCAGTCGTCGAACACGCCCTCGATGGCGAGGTTGTGGATGTTGGGGTCCTGCAGGCTGAACATCTGCGCCTGCTGGAACGGGCTCATCCGCCCGTTCGGGCTCAGCATGAAGACGCGTATGCCGCGCTTGCCGCGCATCGCGTACTCGGCCGCGCTGCCGGTGTCGCCGCTGGTGGCGCCGAGGATGTTGAGCTGCTCGCCCCGGCGTCCGAGCTCGTACTCGAACAGCGCGCCCAGCAGCTGCATCGCCATGTCCTTGAAGGCGAGCGTCGGGCCGTTGGACAGCGCCTCGAGGTACAGCCCGTCGTCCAGCCTCTTCAGCGGCGCGATCCCGGCGGTGCCGAACACTGCCTCGGTGTAGGTGGCGCGCACCAGGCGCCCCAGGTCGGCCGGCGGGATGTCGTCGATGAAGAGCGACAGCACCTCGAAGGCCAGGTCGGCGTAGGGCAGGCCGCGCCAGCGCGCAAGCATGGCGGCGTCGACCTGCGGGTAGCGCTCGGGCAGGTACAGGCCGCCGTCAGGAGCCAGGCCCTCGAGCAGGATGTCCGAGAAGCCGCGCAGCCCGGCGTCGCCGGGGTGGCCGCGCGTGCTCAGGTACTTCAATTCAGCTCTTCCTTGCGGATCCGCACGATCGGCGCCAGCACCGTCGGCAGCGCCTGCATCTGCGCCAGGGCCTGGGTCATCCGGCCTTCGACGGTGTCGTGGGTCAGGATGATCAGGTCGGTCTTCCCCTCGCCGGCAGCGGGGGCCGCGGACCCGGCGCCCTCGGCGTCCGGGCGCTGCAGGATGGCGTCGATCGAGATGTCGTTGTCGGCCAGGATGCGCGTCAGGCTCGCGAGCACGCCCTTCTGGTCGGCGACGACCAGGCGCAGATAGAAGGCCGTGACCACCTGCTCCATCGGCAGGATCGGCGTGTCGGCCAGCGAGCCGGGCTGGAACGCCAGGTGCGGCACCCGGTGGTGAGGGTCGGCGGTCTGCAGCCGGGTCACGTCGACCAGGTCGGCGATCACCGCGCTGGCCGTCGGCTCGCTGCCGGCACCCTTGCCGTAGTAGAGCGTGGTGCCAACCGCGTCGCCCTGCACCACGACGGCGTTCATCGCGCCTTCGACGCTGGCGATCAGGCGCGACGACGGCACCAGCGTGGGGTGCACGCGCAGCTCGATGCCGTGCTCCCGGCGGCGGGTGATGCCGAGCAGCTTGATGCGGTAGCCGAGCTGCTCGGCGTAGCGGATGTCCACCGCCTGCAGCGCCTGGATGCCCTCGACGTAGGCCTTGTCGAACTGCACCGGCACGCCGAAGGCGATGGCGCTCATGATCGTGGCCTTGTGGGCGGCGTCGATGCCGGCGATGTCGAAGGTCGGGTCGGCCTCGGCGTAGCCCAGGGCCTGCGCCTGCTTCAGCACGACGGCGAAGTCGAGCCCCTTGCTGCGCATCTCCGACAGGATGAAGTTGGTGGTGCCGTTGATGATGCCGGCCACCCACTCGATGCGGTTGGCGGTCAGGCCCTCGCGCAGCGCCTTGATGATCGGGATGCCGCCGGCCACCGCGGCTTCGAAGGCGACCGTGACCCCCTTGTCGCGCGCAGCGGCGAAGATCTCGTTGCCGTGCACGGCCAGCAGCGCCTTGTTGGCGGTGACGACGTGCTTGCCCGCGGCGATGGCCTCCAGCACGAGCGTCCTGGCGATGCCGTAGCCGCCGATCAGCTCGACCACGATGTCGATGGCGGGGTCGGCGATCACCGCGCGCGCGTCGGCCACGACCTGCGCGGCGTCGCCGACGACGGCGCGGGCCCGCTCCGTGTCGAGGTCGGCCACGGTGACGATGCGGATCTCGCGACCGGCGCGACGCCGGATCTCCTCGCAGTTGCGCTGCAGCACCCGGAAGGTGCCGCTGCCGACGGTGCCGATGCCGAGCAGGCCGACGCGTATGGGTGTCATGGCTGGGTCACGCCGCGTGGCGCTTGCGGTAGTGGCCGAGGAAACGGTCGATGCGGCCCACCGCCTCGCCGAGGTCGTCGATGTTGGGGAGGAAGACCATGCGGAAGTGGTCGGGCGACGGCCAGTTGAAGCCCGTGCCCTGGACGATCAGCACCTTCTCCTCGGCCAGCAGCTCGTATGCGAACTGCTGGTCATCGGCGATCGGGTAGACCTTGGGGTCGAGGCGCGGGAACATGTACAGCGCCGCCTTCGGCTTGACGACGCTGACGCCCGGGATCTGCGCCAGCAGCTCGTGGGCTCGGTCGCGCTGCTTGCACAGACGCCCGCCCGGCGCCACCAGGTCCTTGATGCTCTGGTAGCCGCCGAGCGCGGTCTGGATCGCAAGCTGCCCCGGCGTGTTGGCGCACAGCCGCATCGAGGCCAGCATGTTCAGCCCCTCGACGTAGTCGCGAGCGTGCCGCTTCTCGCCGCTGACGACCATCCAGCCGGCGCGGTAGCCGCAGGAGCGGTAGTTCTTGCTCAGGCCGTTGAAGGTGACGCACAGCACGTCGTCGGCCAGGCTGGCCAGGCTGGTGTGCACGTGGCCGTCGTAGAGCGTCTTGTCGTAGATCTCGTCGGCGAACACGATCAGCTGGTGCTGGCGCGCGATCTCGACGATGCCCTTCAGCAGATCGGGCGGATACAGCGCGCCGGTCGGGTTGTTGGGGTTGATGACGACGATGCCGCGCGTGCGCGGGCCCACCTTGCGGCGGATGTCGTCGAGGTCGGGCAGCCAGCCGCTGCCCTCGTCGCACAGGTAGTGCACCGGGCGGCCGCCCGACAGCGACACGGCTGCCGTCCACAGCGGGTAGTCGGGGGCGGGCACCAGGATCTCGTCGCCGTCGTCGAGCAGCGCGTTGAGGCTCATCACGATCAGCTCGCTCGCCCCGTTGCCGAGGTAGACGTCGTCGACCGTGACGCCGCGGATGCCCTTCTCCTGGGTGTAATGCACCACCGCCTTGCGCGGCGCGAACAGGCCCTTGCTGTCGGTGTAGCCGGCGGCGTCGGGCAGGTTGCGGATCATGTCCTGCACGATCTCGTCGGGCGGCGCGAGACCGAAGTGCGCCAGGTTGCCGATGTTGAGCTGGATGATCTTGTGCCCCTCCTCCTGCATCTGGCGTGCCTTGTCGAGCACGGGGCCGCGGATGTCGTAGCACACGCTGGCGAGCTTGCTGGACTTGGAGATCGGTTTCACGCGCACGGGCCCGCAGGAGGACGGAACCTAGAATTATCGGACAAGGTCTGCTGCATCCCGATGAAGTTCCAGCCCGACAGCCAGGAAGGGGTCAACCTGATCTCGCGCATGGACGGCGGCCCCCCGCCGCGGGTCTGGGTCGGCGGCGTGGCGTACGCGAGCGGTCTGCTCGTGCCCTGGAGCGGCCCGGTGCAGCCCTGGCACGAGGGCGGCTTCGAGGGCCTGGCGCCGGAGCACTTCGCACGCGCCGCGGCGCTCGAGCCCGAGGTCGTGATCTTCGGCAGCGGCGCGCGGCTGCGCTTCCCGCCACCGGCCCTGGTGCGGGCACTGATCGAGCGCGGCATCGGCATCGAGACGATGGACACGGCAGCGGCGTGTCGCACTTACAACGTACTGGCCAGCGAGCGGCGCCGCGTGCTCGGCGCACTGCTGGTCGGCCCGGCCTGAGGTTCCGGGGCCGCCGCCGCATCCGGCCCGGCGCAGCGGCAAGTCCCCACACGGGCCCTCTATAATCGATGGCTGATCCGGCTTCGGCCCCGGCAGGTCCGGCGCCCGAGATCGCAGCGCCGGCGAGCCGTCCGAGAACCAAGGCCCATGACGCCCGTCCTCAACAAAGCACTGCCCGACTTCGAAGCTGCCGCCACCAGCGGCACCCGGTTCACGCCGCACACCCACCTTGGCAAGGCGGTCGTGCTGTACTTCTACCCGAAGGACAACACCCCCGGCTGCACCACCGAGGCGATGCAGTTCCGCGACCACTACCGGGACTTCGTGAAGGCCGGTGCCGTGGTGGTGGGCGTGTCGCGCGACAACCTCGTCTCGCACGAGAAGTTCAAGGCCAACCTCGAGCTGCCCTTCGAGCTGATCGCCGACACCGAGGAGAAGCTCTGCCACATGTTCGGCGTGGTCAAGAACAAGATCATGTACGGCAAGAAGGTCAAGGGCATCGAGCGCAGCACCTTCCTGATCGACGCGGAGGGCGTGCTGCGCGCCGAGTGGCGCGGCATCAAGGTCGCCGGCCACGTCGAAGAGGTCCTGAAGGCGGTGAAGGCGCTGAAGAAGGCCGCTTGAAGCGCGCACACCGACACCGGCGCAGGCGGGGCACCACCGGCCCCGCGACGAAACTTCCCTCCCCGGAGCCGCACAGCCGCCTGTGCGGCTTTTTCCTTTGTGCACCGCGCCCGGCGCGCGGCCACCCCCAGACACCCTGCCGCTGACCATGCCCCTGCCCAAGCCCCCTGCCCGCCCCGGCGACCTGCTGGGTCCCGCCGACTTCGAAGCCCAGGCCGCCCCGAAGGCCGACCGGCGGGCGCTGAAGCCGCGTGCCACGGGCGCGGAGACCCCGGTGCCGGCGGCGATGGAGTGGCGCGAGACCGCCCCCGCGGCAGGCGCCCGGACGCCGGCTGCGACGGCCTCCGGGTCGCCCGGTGCAACCGCGCGCGGCGCGCCGCGCGCCGCGACCGCACCCGCGGCGAAAGCCGCAGCACCGGCGGCGCCGCCAGTCGATCCCCTGCCGACCGTGCGGCCCGCCGCCGCGCGCGCCCCGGCGCGTGTCGAGCGCCCGGCCATCCAGCCGCGACCCCGCAAGCCGCGCGGCAGCGGGCCGGCCAAGCTGTTCGTCCTCGACACCAACGTGCTGATGCACGACCCGGCCAGCCTGTTCCGCTTCGACGAGCACGACGTGTTCCTGCCGATGATCACGCTGGAGGAACTCGACAACCACAAGAAGGGCATGAGCGAGGTCGCGCGCAACGCGCGCCAGGTCAGCCGCGAACTCGACGCGCTGGCCGGCGGCGGCGCCAAGGACGGCGCCGCGCACTTCGATCCCGCGGTCGGCATCGCGCTGGACAGCACCGGCCACCGCGAGGCCAGCGGCAAGCTGTTCTTCCAGACCACGCAGTTCGACGTCCGGCTGCCGGCCGGGCTGCCGCAGGGCAAGGCCGACAACCAGATCCTCGGCGTCGTGCAGAGCCTGCGCGAACAGCACCCCGGGCGCGAGATCGTCCTGGTGTCCAAGGACATCAACATGCGCGTGAAGGCGCGCGCGCTCGGGCTGCCCGCCGAGGACTACCAGAACGACAAGACGCTCGACGACGCCGACCTGCTGTACACCGGCGTGCTGGCGCTGCCGCCCGACTTCTGGGACCGGCACGGCAAGACGATGGAGAGCTGGCAGCAGGGCGGCCACACCTACTACCGCATCAGCGGGCCCCTGGTGCCGGCGCTGCTGATCAACCAGTTCGTCTACCTCGAGACGCCGGGCTCGGCCCCGCTGCAGGCCCGCGTGACCGAGATCACCGGCAAGACGGCCGTGCTGAAGACGGTGCGCGACTACGGCCACGGCAAGAATGCGGTCTGGGGCGTCACCGCCCGCAACCGCGAGCAGAACTTCGCGCTCAACCTGCTGATGGACCCGGAGTGCGACTTCGTCACGCTGGCCGGCACCGCGGGCAGCGGCAAGACGCTGATGACGCTGGCCGCCGGCCTGTCGCAGGTGCTCGACGACCGCCGCTACAGCGAGATCATCGTCACCCGCGTCACCGTCCCCGTGGGCGAGGACATCGGCTTCCTGCCCGGTGACGAGCAGGAGAAGATGGGCCCCTGGATGGGCGCCCTCGACGACAACCTCGAGGTGCTGGCGCGCGGCGACTCGGGCGCCGGCGAGTGGGGCCGCGCCGCGACCAACGACCTGGTGCGCGCGAAGATCAAGGTCAAGAGCCTGAACTTCATGCGCGGCCGCACCTTCCTGAACAAGTTCGTGCTGATCGACGAGGCGCAGAACCTGACGCCCAAGCAGATGAAGACGCTGATCACGCGCGCGGGGCCGGGCACGAAGATCGTCTGCCTGGGCAACCTGGCCCAGATCGACACGCCCTACCTCACCGAGGGCTCCAGCGGCCTGACCTACGCGGTGGACCGCTTCAAGGGCTGGCCGCACGGCGGCCACGTGACGCTGGCGCGCGGCGAGCGCTCGCGGCTGGCAGACTTCGCCAGCGAGGTGCTGTAGGCCACGGCCGCCTGGCGGCGCGGCCGCCGCACCAGCGGGCTCGGCGGCCTGGAGCCGGCGCGGCGGTGCAGCCCCGTCGCCACCGAAGCCGCGGAGCCGTCACCCGCGGTCCGGGTCGCGCACCCGCAGGAAGCTGGCGAATCGGGGCACGCCGCCCGCGGTGCGTCCCCTGAAGACATAGGTGACGACGCTGCCCGGCGGGGGCGGTGCCGCGCGCTCGGCGTCACTGAAGCCGGTGCCGAGCAGGAACTCGACGCCCTCGGGCGTGCGCACCTGCAGCGCGCCGAGCCGCCCCGCATGGCGACCGCGGCCGGGCACGTGCGCGACGACCACCGCCTCGGCGTCGAACAGCCGCTTGAGCTTGAGCAGCGCGTCGCTGCGGCCGGCGCGCCAGGGTGCGTCGGCCCGGTGCAGCATCAGCCCCTCGCCCCCGGCGGCCAGCACCTCGTCGAGCCGGCGCCGCAGTGCCGCGCGATCGGCCAGCGCGGATTGCTCGACGGCGTGCAAGGCGTCGAAGCGCTGCAGCCGCACGATCTCGCGCAGGCGTGCCGCGCGGGCCGCGAAGGGCCCCGCGGCGCCGGGCAGGTCGAACACCTCGTAGCGCAGCGCGCGCCACTCGGCATCGACCGCGGCCGCGCGGCGCACGGCGGCCGCCAGTTGCTCGAAGCGCCCGCGCCCGAGCCAGAGCTCGCCGTCCAGCGGCACCGGCGGCAGACGCTCGACGAACCAGTGCGGCGCCAGGATGGGCAGCCCGCTGCGGAACCACAGGCGCCGGCCGTCCCACAGCGCGCGCACGCCGTCGAGCTTCTCGCTGACGAGATGGCCGACCGGATCGATGTCGTCCGGCGCGACGCGGGCGAGCATGACCCCGGGGGCGGCGGCACGGCGCGCCGGCGCCGGGGCTGGATCGGCCGGGTGGGATGTCTGTCCAGCCTGCCCCGCGTGCGCGGCAGGCGCACCCCAGGCGGCGGCGAGCAAGGCCAGGAAACGGCGGCGATCGGGTGGCGGCATGGCGGCGGCTCCGGCGGTCGGGACCTCGCCAATGTGCGCGCTGCGCCCGGTGCGTGCCATCCCCCCGGAGACGGCCCCCTTGCGGCGGCCGCCGCCCCGCGGGCAGGCCGGGCCCGCGCCCGGGTCAGCGCCCCGCGGCCACCAGGTCGCGGATCTGCTGCAGCGCCGTCGGATCCTCGATCGTCGTCAGGTCGCCCGGGTCGCGGCTCTCGCAGACGGCCTGGATCGCGCGCCGCAACAGCTTGCCGGACCGCGTCTTGGGCAGCACCGAGACGAAGCGCACGCGCGCCGGCCGGGCCACGGCGCCGAGCTGCTCGTCGACCAGCTTCATGACCTCGCCCTCCAGCCGGAGCGCCTTGTCGGGCGTGTCGGCCTGGGCCGGGTCCTTCAGCACCGCGAAGGCCATCGCCACCTGGCCCTTCAGCGCATCGGCCACGCCCACCACGGCCACCTCGGCCACGCTGGCGTGGCTCGAGATGCTCTCCTCGATCTCGCGCGTGCCCAGCCGGTGCCCGGCCACGTTGATCACGTCGTCGGTGCGGCCGAGGATGAAGACGTAGCCGTCCTCGTCGCGGATGCCCCAGTCGAAGGTGCTGTAGACCAGCTTGCCCGGGATGCTCTTCCAGTACGTGGACACGAAGCGCTCGTCGTCGCGCCAGACGGTCTGCATGCAGCCGGGCGGCAGCGGCCCCTCGATGGCGACCACGCCCTTGCGGTGGGCGCCTTCGAGCTCCTCGCCGGTGGCCTCGTCGAGCAGCTTGACGTCGTAGCCATAGACCGCCTTGCCGGGGCTGCCGAACTTGCTCGGCGCAGGCTCGACGCCGTTGCACACGGTGAGGATCGGCCAGCCGGTCTCGGTCTGCCAGTAGTTGTCGATGATCGGGCGGCCCAGCGCCTCGGCGATCCACTTCGCCGTCGGCTCGTCGAGCGGCTCGCCGGCCAGGAACAGCGCCCGCAGGCTGGACAGGTCGTGCTTCCGCAGCGCCGCCGGGTCCTGCTTCTTCAGCACGCGCACCGCGGTCGGCGCCGAGAACATCGACGTGACCTTGTACTTCTCGACCAGGCTCCACCAGATCGCCGGGTCGGCGCTGCCGTCCATGCCGCGCGTGGGCAGGCCCTCGTAGAGGATGGTCGCCATGCCGGCCAGCAGCGGGCCGTAGACGATGTAGCTGTGGCCGACGACCCAGCCGATGTCGCTGGTGGAGAAATAGGTCTCGCCGGCGTGACCCAGGAAGATGTGGCGCATGCTGGCGGTGAGCGCCACGGCGTAGCCGCCGGTGTCGCGCTGAACGCCCTTGGGGCGACCGGTGGTCCCGCTCGTGTACAGCGTATAGCTCGGGTGCGTGCTCTCGACCCACTCGCACGGCACCTGCGCGTCGCGGTGCTGCTCGCGCAGCGCCGCATAGTCCTCGTCGCGACCGGCGACGCGATCGAAGGGTGCCAGGCCGCGGTCGACCATCAGCACCCGCCCGGGCTTGTGGCGCGAGATCCGGATCGCCTCGTCGAGCAGGTGCTTGTAGGGCACGACCTTGCCGCCGCGGCTGCCGGCGTCGGCGCTGACGACGACCGCCGGCTCGGCATCCTCGATGCGGCTGGCCAGGCTGACGCTGGCGAAGCCGCCGAACACCACCGAGTGCAGCGCGCCGATGCGCGCGCAGGCCAGCATCGCGAACACCGCCTCGGGGATCATCGGCATGTAGACGAGCACGCGGTCGCCCTTGCGCACGCCCATCGCCAGCAGCATCGCTGCCATGCGCTGCACCTCGGCGTGCAGCTCGGCGAAGCTGTACACCTTCTCGGCCCCGACCTCGGTGGAGACCCAGATCAGCGCGTTGCCCTGCGCCCGGGTGGCGAGGTGGCGGTCGACCGCGTTGTGGCAGAGGTTGGTGGTGCCGCCGACGAACCAGCGCGCGAACGGAGGCCGGTCGTAGTCGCAGACGCGCGTGAAGGGGGTCTTCCAGTCGATCAGCCGGGCCTGCTCGGCCCAGAACGCGTCGCGCTCGGCCAGTGAACGGCGGTGGAAGTCGGCATAGCTCGTCATCGGTCGTCTCCTCGTGGCCGTGCCCCGGCACTGCGCGGGTTCCGCCCGGCGCGCTGCATCGGCGCCTTCGGCGATTGAATGCCGCCGCTCTGACGAGCCGCTGACTCCGTGCCCGTCACAGCCGCACGACGATCCGGCCGCGCACCTGGCCGGCCATCAGCCGCGCCGCGGCGCCGGTTGCGTCGGCCAGGCCGATCTCGGTGGTCATCGCCTCCAGCAGCGCGGGGTCGAGGTCGCGCGCCAGCCGCGCCCAGGCCTGCTCGCGCCGCGGGCGCGGGCACATCACGCTGTCGATGCCGGCCAGCGTGACGCCGCGCAGGATGAAAGGCGCCACCGAGGCCGGCAGGTCCATCCCCTGCGCCAGGCCGCAGGCGGCGACGACCCCGCCGTAGCGGGTCTGTGCCAGCGCGTTGGCCAGCGTGTGGCTGCCCACGGCATCGACCACCGCGGCCCAGCGCTCCTTCTGCAGCGGCTTGCCCGGCGCAGCCAGCTCCGCGCGGTCGATCACCTGCGCCGCGCCGAGCTGCTCCAGGTACGCGGCCTCCTGCGGCTTGCCGGTGGCGGCGACGACCCGGTGGCCCAGCCGCGCCAGCAGCGCCACCGCGACGCTGCCCACGCCACCGGTGGCCCCGGTGACCAGCACCTCGCCTGCGCCCGGGGCGAGGCCGTGGCGTTCGAGGGCGAGCACGCACAGCATCGCGGTGTAGCCCGCCGTGCCGATGGCCATCGCCTGCCGCGGGGTGAACGCCTCGGGCAGGCGGACCAGCCAGTCGCCCTTCAGTCGCGCACGCTGCGCCAGACATCCCCAATGCGTCTCGCCCACGCCCCAGCCGTTGAGCACGAAGCGGTCGCCGGGGCGCCAGTCCGGATGGCTGCTCTCCAGCACCGTGCCCGCGCCGTCGATGCCGGGCACCATCGGCCAGGTGCGCACGACCGGCGCGCGCTGCGTCAGTGCCAGCCCGTCCTTGTAGTTGAGCGTCGAGTACTCGTTGCGCACGAGCACGTCGCCGGCGGGCAGCCTCGACTCGTCGAGCGTGGCCAGACCGGCACGGAAGCCGGCGTCGTCCTTCTCCAGCAGCAGGGCCTCGAACATGGGCAGCGTCTCCGGGGGGTTCCAGCCCCGATGCTGCCATGGCCGCACGACCCGGCGGAGGCCGGGGCCGGCAGGAGGCACGGCCTGCTAAGCTCGCGCCCGCGATGCGCTCTGGCCCTGCCCTGCTGTACGCGCTGGCGCTGGCCGCCGCGCTCGGCCAGCCGCTGCCCGCGCGCGCGGCGCCCGAGGCGGCGCCGCCCGGCGACGCGGTGCTGCAGCTGCTGCAGGAGCGCGGGCTCGTCCCGCGGCTGCCCGGCGCGGCCGAGCTTCAGGCCAGTCCGGTGGTGCAGCAGGTCCGCGACGCGGCCAGCGAGCTGGTGGTCGCGGCGATGAACTTCCTCGGCGTGCGCTACCGGCGCGGCGGCGACAGCGCCGAGGACGGCTTCGACTGCAGCGGCTTCACGCGCCACGTGTTCGAGCACAGCCTGGGCCTCGTGCTGCCGCGACGCTCGGACGAGCAGGCGCGCCTGCCCGGCCTGCTGGCGGTGGGCCGCGAGGAGCTGAAGCCGGGTGACCTGGTCTTCTTCAACACGATGAAGCGCGCGTTCTCCCACGTCGGCATCTACATCGGCGACGGCCGCTTCATCCACGCGCCGCGCAGCGGCAGCGCGGTGCGCATCGAGGACATGCGCACGGCGTACTGGGCGCGCCGCTACGACGGGGCGCGCCGGGCCGCCGCCACGCCGCCCGCAGCGGACGCAACGGCCGGCGAGGCGGTCGACGCCGTCGCCGTGCGGCGCTGATCGCCATCGGGCTGCCGTGGGCGAGACCGTCATTCCACTGACCGACCTGCGCGCCGCGGCCTCGTTGCCGCCGGTGCCGGAGCACGCCGGGCCGCCCGCCGGCCGGGTGGTCGACCGGCTCGGCCGGCCGCTGGTCGACCTCCGGATCTCGGTCACCGACCGCTGCAACTTCCGCTGCAGCTACTGCATGCCCAAGGAGGTCTTCGACCGCGACTACCGCTTCCTGCCCCAGCCCGATCTGCTCACCTTCGAAGAGATCACGCGCGTCGCGCGGCTGTTCGTCGCCCAGGGCGTGCGCAAGCTGCGCCTGACGGGCGGCGAGCCGACGCTGCGCAAGGGGCTGGAGACGCTGGTGTCGATGCTGGCCGCGCTGCGCACCCCGGGCGGGCACCCGCTCGACCTGACGCTGACGACCAACGGCTCGCTGCTCGAGCGCAAGGCCGCCCCGCTGGCCGCCGCCGGCTTGCGGCGCATCACCGTGAGCCTCGACGCGCTGGACGACGCGGTGTTCCGCCGCATGAACGACGTCGACTTCCCGGTCGCCGACGTGCTGCGTGGCATCGACGCCGCGCTGGCGGCAGGCCTGGCGCCGGTGAAGGTCAACATGGTCGTCAAGCGCGGGACCAACGACCACGAGATCGTGCCGATGGCGCGCCACATGCGCGAGCGCTACGGGCCGCGCGTGGTGCTGCGCTTCATCGAGTACATGGACGTCGGCGCCACCAACGGCTGGCGGATGGACCAGGTGCTGCCCTCGGCCGAGGTGCGCGCGCGGCTGGACGCCGCCTTCGGGCTCGAGCCGCTGCCCGCCGCAGCCGAGGGCGAGACCGCCGAGCGCTGGCGCTACCGCGACGGCGCCGGCGAGGTGGGGTTCATCAGCAGCGTGACCCAGGCCTTCTGCGGCGACTGCAACCGCGCGCGCCTGTCGACCGAGGGCAAGCTGTTCCTGTGCCTGTTCGCCAGCCGCGGGCACGACCTGCGCGCCCTGCTGCGCGGCGGATACGACGACGACCGCATCGCCGCCGCGATCGGCCTGCTCTGGAGCGGGCGCGACGACCGCTACAGCGAGTTGCGCGGCCGCGCCGAGGCGGCGCCCGGCAGCGGCGAACGGCGCGTCGAGATGCACTACATCGGCGGCTGACCGCCGCCGGGGCCCGGGGCCCTGGCGCCCGTCCCGCCAGTGACGCGCCGCCAGCGCCCCGCCACCGAGCCGCTGCCGCACCGCGGCGGCCTCACCCCGAGGCCGCCGCCCGGCCCGGGCACGATCAGTCCGCGGTGCCGCGCGCGGCCGGAGCCGAGCCCCCATGGTGACCGTGGTCGCCGTGATCGGCCTCCGCGGTCGTGATCTCGCCCGGCACGCCGCTGCGCGCGAACAGCGTGTAGACGGTCGGCACGACGAAGATCGTGAGCAGCGTGCCCAGGCTCATGCCGCCCACGATCACCCAGCCGATCTGCTGGCGGCTCTCCGCGCCCGCGCCCTCGGCCAGGGCCAGCGGCAGCGCGCCCAGCACCATGGCGCCGGTGGTCATCAGGATCGGGCGCAGGCGCAGGCTGGCCGCCTCGACCACCGCCTCGGTGACGCTGCGGCCTTGCCGGCGCAGCTGGTTGCTGAACTCGACGATCAGGATGCCGTGCTTGCTGATCAGCCCGATCAGCGTGACCAGGCCGATCTGCGAGAACACGTTGATCGTGCCCCCGGTGAACTTGAGCGCGAGCAGCGCACCCACCATCGACAGCGGCACCGACAGCAGGATCACCAGCGGGTCGATGAAGCTCTCGAACTGCGCCGCGAGGACGAGGAAGATGAACAGCAGCGCCAGCACGAAGACCAGGCCCAGCGAGCCGCTGCTGGCCCGGAACTCGCGGCTGACGCCGTTGAGCTCGGTCGCATAGCCCGCGGGCAGGATGCGTTCGGCGGCGCGGTCCATGAAGTCCAGCGCCTCCCCCAGCGAGTAGCCCGGCGCCAGGTTGGCGGTGATCGACACCGAGCGGCGCTGGTTGAAGTGGTTCAGCTCGCGCGGGCTGACCGCCTCGCGCACGCGCACCAGCGACGACAGCGGCACCATCGTGTCGCCGCGCCCGCGCACGAAGATGCGCTCGATGTCGTCGGGACGTGCACGGTCGCTGCCGGAGGTCTGGACGATGACGTCGTACTGGTCGGCATCGCGCTTGTAGCGGGTGACCACGCGTCCGCCCAGCATGGTCTCGACGGCACGCGCCACCGCCTCCACCGACACCCCCATGTCGGCGGCGCGGTCGCGGTCGACCTCCAGGAAGATCTCGGGCTTGTTCAGCTGCAGGTCGCTCTCGGGTTGCACGATGCCCGGGTTCTTCTGCATCTCGGCGAGCAGCTGCTGCGCGACGCGCGCCATGTTCTCGTAACTGTCGCCGCTGACGATCACGTAATTCAGCGAGCGCTCGCGGAAGCCCTGCCCGAGGCTCGGCGGCGTGCTGGGGAACACGCTGACCCCCGGCAGGCTGCCCACCTTGGGCAGCAGGTCGCGCGCGAGCTCGATCGTCGAGCGCTCGCGCTCGGTCCAGTCGACGGTCCGCAGCACCGACGAGCCGGTGGACACCTGGCCGCCGCCCATGAACATGAAGCGGCGGTCGAACTCCGGGTACTGCGAAGTGATCGCCTCGATCGCGTCGAGGTAGCGCGCCGTGAACTCCAGCGTCGACCCGTCCGGCGCGCGCACCGGCATGAAGATCACGCCGCGGTCCTCCATCGGCGCCAGTTCCTTCTTCGCGGTGCTGAACAGCCACCAGCTCGCGCCGCCCGCGCCCAGCATCAGCAGCACGACGAGCCAGCGCACGCGCAGCACCGCGCGCAGCGACGCCGTGTACAGGCCCGTCATCCGCACCAGCACCGCTTCCATCGAGCGGTCGAACCAGCCCGGGCTCGGGTTGTGCCGCAGCAGCTTGCTGCACATCATCGGCGTCAGCGTCAGCGCAACGAAGCCCGACACCAGCACCGCGCCGGCCAGCGTCAGCGCGAACTCGCCGAACAGCCGCCCGGTGCGGCCTGGCGTGAACGCCAGCGGCGCGAACACGGCGGCCAGCGTCAGCGTCATCGCGACCACCGCGAAGCTGATCTCGCGCACCCCGCGCAGCGCGGCGCGGAATGGCGTCATCCCCTCCTCGATGTGCCGGTAGATGTTCTCCAGCACCACGATGGCGTCGTCGACCACGAGGCCGATCGCCAGCACCAGGGCCAGCAGCGTCAGCGTGTTGATCGTGAAGCCGGCCAGCGCGATCAGCGCGAAGGCGCCGATCAGGCTGACCGGGATCGTCACCAGCGGGATGATCGAGGCGCGCAGCGTGCGCAGGAACAGGAACACGACCAGCGCCACCAGCACGACGGCCTCGATCACCGTGCGGTAGACGGCCTTGATCGAGCGGTCGATGAACACCGACAGGTCGTTGGCCTGCACGACGGTCACCGACGGCGGCAGGTCACGCTGGAGCTGCGGCATCAGCGCGCGCACGCCGTCGGCCACCTCCATCGGGTTGGCGGTGGCGTTGCGGATGATGCCGGTGCTGACGCTCGGCACGCCGTTCAGGCGCACGCGGCTGCGCTCGCTGGCGGCGGCTTCCTCCACGCGGGCGACGTCGCGCAGCCGCACCGTGTAGCCGCCCACGGTGCGCAGCGCGATCTCGTTGAACTGCGCCACCGTGTTCAGGTCGGTGCGCGACGTCACGCTGAACTCGCGCTGGCGGCTCTCGATGCGGCCCGCGGGCACCTCGAGGTTCTGGCGCCGCAGCGCGTCCTCGACGTCCTGCACCGTCAGCCGGTAGGCGGCCAGGCGGTCGGCGTCGAGCCAGATGCGCATCGAGTAGCGGCGGTCGCCGCCGATCTGCACGTCGGCCACGCCGGGCACCGTCTGCAGGCGCGGCTTGACGACACGGTTGATCAGGTCGGTGAGCTCGAGCACGCCCATCGTCTCGGACGTGTAGGCGAGCCAGATCGTGGGCGTGGCGTCGGCCTCGACCTTGGCGATCACCGGTTCGTCCACCGCGGCCGGCAGCCGCCCGCGCACGCGCGCGACGCGGTCGCGCACCTCGGCCGCCGCGGTGTCCGGGTCCTTGCTGAGCCGGAAGCGCACCGTGATCTGGCTCTGCTCGGTGCGCGAGATCGAGGTCATGATGTCGACCCCGTCGATGCCGGCGATCGAGTCCTCGAGCGGCTTGGTCACCTGCGACTCGATGACCTCGGAGGAGGCGCCTAGCAGCCGCGTCGTCACGTTGACCAGCGGCTCGTCGATGCGCGGGTACTCGCGCACGCTCAGCTGCTGGAACGACACCAGCCCCACCAGCACGAGCAGCAGCGACATCACCGATGCGAGCACCGGGCGGCGGATCGAGGTCTCCGACAGCTTCATCGCGTTCTCCGGTGGCGTGCTGGCGGCGCGCTCAGGGCCGGGCCGGGCCCGCGGCGGCCGAAGCGGGGCGCCCGCCCGGGCGGGCTGCACCCGGAGGCCGCGCGAGGTCGATCACGCGCACTGGCACGCTGTCTCCGCGCAGCCTCGACTGGCCGGCGGTGACGACCTGATCGCCCGCCGCGACGCCCTCCAGGATCTCGGCCTTGCCGGGCATCCGCAGTCCGACCCGCACCTCGACGCGACGCGCCAGGGGCTTGCCCTCGGGGCCGGGGCCGACCTTGTAGATGAACTGCCGGCTGCCCACCGGGACCAGCGCCTCCTCGGGCACCACGACCGCGCCCTCGCGCACCGCGAGCACGACGCGCGGCCGCGCGAACATGCCCGGCTTGAGCCGCTCGCCACCGCTGGCCACGCGCGCGCGCACCAGCAGCGAACGGCCGTTGGCATCGACGTTGGAGTTCAGCGCCACGATCTGGCCGCGGAACGACTGCCCTGCCAGCGCGTCGAAGGCCACCTCCACCGGAAGCCCGGGCCGCGTGCGGGCGACATAGCGCTCGGGCAGCGCAAACTCGACCTCGAGCACCGACAGGTCCTGCAGAGCGACGATGTCGGCGCCGTCCTTGACGTAGTCGCCGACGTCGACCGAGCGCAGCCCCGCGGTCCCGTCGAACGGGGCGATGATGCGCATGCGCGCCAGCTGCGCCTCGGCCAGCGCCACCTGCGCCTCGGCCACCTGGAGCGAGGCCGCGTTCTGGTCGACCGCGCTCTGGCTGACGAAGTTCTGCGCCAGCAGCTCGCGGCTGCGTGCGAGGTTGGTGCGGGCGATGCTTGCCTGCGCCTGCGCCTGCTGGACCTGCGCCCGCTGCAAAGTGTCGTCGAGCTGGACCAGCAGCTGGCCACGGCGCACCCGCTGGCCGTCGGAAAAGCCGAGCCGCGAGATGCGGCCGCTGACCTCGGGACGCACCACCACGCCCTGCACGGCCTTCAGCGTGCCCACCGCCTGCACGTCGTCGACGATGGTCTGCGCCTCGGCCTTGGCGACCTCGACCGCGGCGGGCCCACCGCCCCCGGGTCCGCCCCCGGGTCCGCCGCCCGGGCCACCGGGACCACCTTGGGGACCGCCCGCGCCGGCCGGCCCGCCCGCGCCCGGCGCGCCGCGCGCGGCGGGCGGCGGCCCGCCCGACGGCACGTCGGCAGCGGGAGGAGCAGGCCGCTGCCACCACCACGCGGCGGCGCCGGCCAGACCGATGCCGATCACGGCCACCAGCGTGTGAAGCTTCTTCAAAGGAGGTCCGAGGGAAAAACCCTGCACTGTAACGGGGCGGTACAGCGGCCGCCGCGCTGGGGCTTACCCGCGCTCCCCGCGCTCCCCGCGCCCGAGCGTCTGGTCGACGCCGCGGTTGGCCAGTGCGTCGGCGCGCTCGTTGCCCGCATCGCCCGAGTGCCCGCGCACCCAGCGCCAGTGCACGTCGTGCGACGCATTGAGCGCGTCGAGCCGCTGCCACAGGTCGATGTTCTTCACCGGCTTGCCGTCGGCAGTGCGCCAGCCGCGTGCCTTCCAGGAGTGGATCCACCCGGTGATGCCGTTCTTCACGTACGCGCTGTCGGTGTGCACGGTCACGCGGCAGCGGCGGCGCAGCGAGGCCAGGGCCTCGATCACGGCCGTCAGCTCCATGCGGTTGTTGGTGGTGAGCGGCTCGCCGCCGAACAGTTCCTTCTCGTGCGTGCCGCTCCTCAGCCACACGCCCCAGCCGCCCGGGCCGGGATTGCCGCGGCAGGCACCGTCGGTCCAGGCCTGCACCTCGTGCGCGTCGCCCGTCACGGCCCGCGCCGCTCGATCTCGGCGGGCAGTGCGCCGGCGCTGCGCTGCGTCGCTACCGCGGGCGCGGCGGCCGCCTTGCGGCGCTCGGCGCGGGCCAGGCCCACCAGTCGCATGCCCCGCACCCGCTTGACGGCCACGACGAAGTACACCGCCCCCAGCACGGGCCACCAGTGCTCGCCGATGCGGTCGACCCAGGCCCACCGCTCCAGCCAGGACGCGCTCGACACCGGCGGCCGCCAGCAGCCGAAACGCCCGGCCTCGACCTCGAAGCCGAGCAGCCGCAGCCAGTCGCGCAGCCGCCAGTAGCCGATGAACTCGCCGGTGCGCGGCAGATACGGGACGTGACGCCGCGCCAGTCCGAGGCTGCGCACGAAGCGGCCGCCGCGCTGCCGCAGGCCCCAAAGGCTGGCGGGGTTGAAGCCCGCGATCAGCACGCGGCCCTCGGGCACGAGCACACGCTCGACCTCGCGCAGGGTCTGGTGCGGGTCGCGGGCGAGCTCCAGCGAGTGCGGGAGCACGACCAGGTCGACGCTGGCCGAGGGGAACGGCAGTGCGTCGAAGTGGCAGTGCAGGTTGACCGGCGCACCGCAGCGCACGGCGTCGGCCGCTTGCTGCGGTTGGGCGGGCGCCAGCGCGGGGGGCAGCGCCGACGGGAGGGCGGAGGGGAGCGCCGGCGTCAAGGTCAAGGCCAGCGCGTCGGTGGCCAGCCAGCGATGCGGCATCCGGTTCGCACGCAGGCCGTCGAGCTGCGGCAGGCCGAGCTGCACGGCGTGGAAGCCGAACGCATCGGCCACCTCCTGGTCGAGCCGGTCCTGCTCCCAGCCGAGCACGTAACGACCCGGCGCGGTCTGCAGCCATGCGGCCAACTCTAGAATCGATCGATCGCGTGTCATCGCCGGTTGCCTGACCGCCGGCCGGGATGACCCGCCAGCACCGATGCACCTGCTCCCACTGCCCGCCTTCACCGACAACTACGTCTGGATGCTGCACGACGGGCACCAGGCTTGGGTCGTCGACCCGGGCGACGCGGCCCCGGTGGCGGCGGCGCTCGACTCCCTCGGCCTGCAGCTGGCGGGCATTCTAGTGACGCACCACCATCCGGACCACGTCGGCGGCATCGATGCGCTTCGCGAACGCCTGGCGGCCACCGGTGGCCGCGTCCACGGGCCGTCAGGCGAGCGGATCCCCGAGCCGGTCGAGCGCCACGTCGAGGGCGACACGATCGACGTGCTCGGCCGGCGCTTCGAGGTGCTCGAGGTGCCCGGCCACACCGCCGGCCACATCGCCTACTTCGAGCGCGACGCCACGGCGCACCCGCTGCTGTTCTGCGGCGACACGCTGTTCTCCGCCGGCTGCGGCCGGCTGTTCGAAGGTACGGCGGCGCAGATGGAGGCATCGTTGGCGCGCCTGGGCGCGCTGCCCGCCGACACGCGCGTGTGCTGCACGCACGAGTACACGCTGTCCAACCTGCGTTTCGCAGCCGCCGTCGAGCCGTCCAACCGCGAGCGCGCCGACTACACGGCGCGGTGCGAGGCACGGCGCGCGGGCGGCGAGCCGACGCTGCCCTCCACCATCGGCCTCGAGCGCGCGGTCAATCCCTTCCTGCGCTGCACCGAGCCGCCCGTGATCGAGGCGGCCCGCAGCCAGGGCGCCCGCAGCGACGACGCCGTCGACGTGTTCGCTGCGCTGCGCTCGTGGAAGGACCGTTTCCGGTGACGCGCTGGCTCGGGGCTTCGCAGCTCGTCCTGGCGTTCGCCCTGGCTTTGGGCGGTTGCGCGGGGGCGCCCTCGGCGGGTGGCGTGCACGGGGCGCTCGCGGAGCAGGCCCCCGGGGCCGTGGCCGTTCCAGGCACGCCCCAGGCCTCGAATGCGGCCGCCATCGGTAGCGCAGTTGCCGAGGCCACCGCCGCGGCGCCTGCGTCCGTGCAGCCCGCGCCACCCGCCGCTGCGCAGGCGGCGGTACCCGACGCCGAGACCGCCGCCGTGGCCGGCGGCAGCGCGGTCGCGGCGGCCCCGCGCGCCCGGCTCGACCCGGCCGACGACGCCGCCGCCGGCGACCTGTGGCAGCGCATCCGCGACGGCATGTCGATGCCGGACCTGGACACCGAGCTGGTCCGCAAGTGGGAGCAGTGGTACGCCGCGCGGCCCGACTACGTCGCCCGCATGACCGAGCGCGGCAGCCGCTACCTGTTCCACATCGTCGAGGAGGTCAACCGCCGCGGGCTGCCCGCCGAGCTGGCGCTGCTGCCCTTCATCGAGAGCGCGTTCAACCCGCAGGCGCTGTCGCACGCGCGCGCCTCGGGCATGTGGCAGTTCATGCCGGCCACGGGCAAGGACTTCGAGCTGCGCCAGAACCTGTTCCGCGACGACCGCCGCGACGTGCTGGCCAGCACGCGCGCCGCGCTCGACTACCTGGAGCGGCTGCATGGCCGCTTCGACGACTGGCACCTCGCGCTGGCGGCCTACAACTGGGGCCAGGGCAACGTGCAGCGCGCCGTCGACCGCAACCTGCGTGCGCGACGAGCCGCCGACTACACCAGCCTCCAGGGGCTGCCTCTGGAGACGCGCGAGTACGTGCCCAAGCTGCAGGCGGTCAAGAACATCGTGATGCGGCCCGAGGCCTTCGGGCTGACGCTGCCGGCGCTGCAGGACAGGCCCTTCTTCACCGTCGTGACGATCGAGCGCGACATCGACGTCGCGCTGGCCGCGCGGCTGGCCGGGCTGGACCTGGACGACTTCCACAGCCTGAACCCGCAGCACAACAAGCCGGTGATCCTGGCTGCCGGCACGCCCCAGGTGCTGCTGCCCTACGACAACGCCAACCGCTTCCTGCGCGAGCTCGACGCCCACCGTGGCCCGCTGGCCACCTGGACCGCCTGGATCGCGCCGCGCACGATGAAGGCTGCCGAAGCGGCACGGCTGGCCGGCATGGACGAGAGCGGCCTGCGCGCGCTGAACCGGATCCCGCCGCGGATGATGGTGCGCGCCGGCTCGACGCTGCTGGTGCCACGCTCGGCACACGCGCAGCACGCCGCGCACGACGTGCCCGGCAAGGTCGCCGAGTCGGCCGCCCTGCTGCTCGCGCCCGAGAGCCGG
>Ga0068877_10000599_pt1 | contig 30863 bp, 29 predicted proteins | sample NOAtaG_FD_66437 | JGI IMG/M metagenome (GOLD analysis project Ga0068877, IMG submission 66437) | Freshwater lake microbial communities from Lake Erie, under a cyanobacterial bloom - NOAA_Erie_Diel6S_1000h metaG | ecosystem: Environmental > Aquatic > Freshwater > Lake | place: USA: Ohio, Lake...
ATGCGCGCCAGTGGCGAGGAATACATCACCCATCCGCTGGCGGTGGCGTCGATATGCGCCTCGTGGAAGCTCGACATCCAGGCGCTCCTGGCGGCTCTGCTGCATGATGTGGTCGAGGACACCGGCGTCACCACGGCGCACATCGCAGAACGTTTCGGGGCGGCGGTGGCCGAGCTGGTCGATGGCGTGTCCAAGCTCGACAAGATCGAGTTCCAGAGCCAGGAAGACGCGCAGGCGGAGAATTTCCGCAAGATGCTTCTGGCGATGGCGCGCGATGTCCGCGTCATGCTCGTCAAGCTGGCGGATCGCCTGCACAACATGCGCACGCTTTCGGCGCTCAAGAGCCCGAAGCGGCGCCGCATCGCGCGGGAGACCCTGGACATTCACGCGCCGATCGCGCACCGCCTCGGCTTGAACCAGGTCTATCGCGAACTGCAGGACCTGAGCCTGGCCAACCTCTATCCGCATCGCTACGCGGTGATTTCCAAGGCCGTCAAGTCGGCCCGCGGGAATCGCCGCGAGGGCATAGGCAAGATCCTCGAGACCATTCAGCGGGTGCTGCCCGAAGCCGGCATCACCGCCCAGGTGTACGGCCGCGAGAAGCATCTGTACGGCATCTACCGCAAGATGGTCGAGAAGCGCCTGACCTTTTCCCAGGTGCTCGACATCTACGGCTTCCGGGTGGTCGTGTCCGACGTGGCTGCGTGCTATCTGGCCCTGGGCGCCCTGCACAGCCTCTACAAGCCGGTGCCGGGCAAGTTCAAGGATTACATCGCCATTCCCAAGGTGAACGGCTACCAGTCGCTGCACACCACGCTGATCGGCCCGTATGGCACACCGGTGGAAATGCAGATCCGCACCGCGGAGATGCACCGGATCGCCGAGGCGGGTGTGGCAGCGCACTGGCTATACAAGAGCGACGACGCGCCGATATCGGATGTGCAGAAGAAGACGCACAAGTGGTTGCAGTCGCTGCTCGACATCCAGAACAACTCGCGCGATCCGGTGGAGTTCCTGGAGCATGTCAAGGTGGACCTGTTTCCCGACGAGGTCTACGTGTTCACGCCCAAGGGCCGCATCATGGCACTGCCGCGCGGCGCGACGGCAGTCGATTTCGCCTATACCGTGCATACCGACGTGGGCGACCAGACCGTGGGCGCCAAGATCAATGGCGAATCGATGCCTTTGCGTACCGAACTGAAGAACGGCGACCTGGTGGAGATCATCACGTCCCCCGGTTCGCAGCCCAATCCCGGCTGGCTGGGTTTTGTTCGCACCGGCAAGGCGCGCGCGCATATCCGCCACTATATGAAGACGGTGAAGTACGAGGAGTCGGTCGGTCTGGGGCAGCGGCTGTTGGGGCAAGCCCTGCGCGCGCTCGGCATCTCCCAGGGGGATCTGGACGCCAATCGCTGGGAGCGCATCGTGCGCGACGCTGGCGCCAAAACCCGGCAGGAACTCTATGCCGACATCGGCCTGGGCAAGCGTCTGGCGGCCGTGGTGGCGCGCCGGTTGGCCGCCGCGTCGGGCATGGAAGGCGCGGTGCAGGAGGGCAGGGCGGAACCGCGCAATATGCCGGTCACCATTCGCGGCGCCGATGGCATGGCGGTGCAACTGGCCACTTGCTGTCGCCCGATTCCCGGCGATCCCATCATCGGCCATATCAGCAAAGGCCAGGGGTTGGTGATCCATACCCATGACTGCAAAGCCATTGCCAAGTCGCGTCGCAAAGAGCCGGACAACTGGGTCGATGTGGAATGGGACCCTGAACCGGACAAGCATTTCAACGTGACCATCCGCGCCCTGGTCACCAACGGAAGGGGCATCCTGGCAAAGGTCGCCGCGGAAATCACCGCGGCCGACACCAACATCACCAACGTGCACACCGAGGACGATGAGACCGGCAATTACGCGATCATGGAATTCTCGATCGATGTGTCCGATCGGGCCCATCTGGCGCGCGTCATGCGCGCATTGAGGCGCCTGCAGGAAGTCGTGCGCATCAACCGCATCAAGGCCTGATCAGCGCCCCGCCGCCGCTCTGCGGGAGTGGAGCGGGCGCGCGCCGGGATGACGACGCGCCCGTAATCTCGCTGCGCCGGCGACTACGGCAGCAGGACCGCGGAGCCGGTGGTCTTGCGCCCCTCGAGGTCGCTGTGCGCCTGGGCTGCGTCCTTGAGCGCATAGCGATGGTTGATGTTGACCTTCACCTGACCGCTCGTCACGACGCCGAACAGGTCGGCGGCCATGCGCTCGAGCCTGCCGCGATCCGCGACATAGGTCATCAAGGTCGGGCGCTGCACGTAGATGGACCCTTTTTGCGACAGCACGCCGAGATTGACCGGCGGCACGGCGCCGGACGCGTTGCCGAAGCTGATCATGTAGCCGAGCGGCTGCAGGCAATTGAGCGAGCTGTCCCAGGTGTCCTTGCCGACCGAATCAAACACTGCCGGCACCCCCTTGCCGCCGGTGATTTCCTTGACCCGCGCGACGATGTCCTCGCGGGAGGTCACCACCGTGTGGGTGCAGCCGTGCGCCCGCGCGACTTCGGCTTTGGCGTCGTTCGAGACGGTACCGATCACATTGACGCCAAGAGCCTTGAGCCACTGCATCGCGAACAAGCCCACGCCGCCCGCTGCGGCCGTCCAGAGGACGGTGTCGCCTGCCTTGACGGGGTAGGACTGCTTGATCAGGTACTGGACCGTCATGCCCTGCAGCATCATGGCCGCGCCCTGCTCGAAGCTGATCGCCTCGGGCAATTTCACGAGCACCCCTGCCGGCATCACCCGTACCTCGCAGTAGGCGCCGTTGCCGCCACCGGCGTAGGCGACCCGGTCTCCCGGCTTGACATGCGTGACCCCGGCGCCGACCGCCTCGACCACGCCGGCACCCTCCGAGCCCAGGCCCGCCGGGAACGATGCCGAAGGGTAGAGGCCGGTACGGAAATAGATGTCGATGAAGTTGAGGCCCACCGCATGATGGCGTACCCGCGCCTCTCCCGGACCGGGGTCGCTGACGACGACTTCGTCGAGGCTCAGGACTTCCGGGCCGCCGTTCTTGTGAATGCGAATTGCCTTGGGCATGCGTTTCTCCTTGCGTTGTTTGTGTCGGTGAAAAGGTCGAGAGGATACCATCCGCCTGCGCCGCTTCGCGGCATAATCTCGGACGATCCAACTCTGACGGGAGCCCGACAATGTCTTGCATGATTCGGTTCGCCTTGGCGGCCATGTTCTGCCTGGCGTTTTCCGCCCGCGCCGCCGACGTGGCCGGCGTCCGGATTGCCGAAACCGCGAGCCTCGGCGGCGTCGAGCTCAAGTTGAACGGCGCCGGCATTCGTACCCGGGCGGTGTTCAAGGTGTACGTCGGCGCCCTTTATCTGGCCGAGAAGAAGTCTGCCGCGGCCGATGCGATCGCCGTCAGGGGCCCCAAGCGCATCGCGCTTCACATGTTGCGCGACCTTTCCGCGGATCAGCTCGGCGGGGCGCTCAACGACGGTCTGGTCGCGAATCTGTCCGAGGCGGAACTGGCCCGCTTCAAGCTGCAGATCGAGGACCTCAAGGCCACCATGGAGGCGGTGGGTGCGGCCAGGGAAAAAAGCGTCGTGACCATCGATTTCCTGCCCGATGCGGGGCTGCGGATCGCCATCGACGGCGCACCGCGCGGTAAGACCATTCCCGGTGAGGATTTCTATCGCGCCCTGATGAAGATCTGGCTCGGCGAGAAGCCGGTTGACCGTGCGCTCAAGGCGGCCATGCTGGGCCAGGCCGGCTGATCCCGGGGCTTCCCGATGGGAAACCCGATGCGCGCTTTCGACGCGGTGGTGGCCGCGCCGTTCGGTGGCATCGGTGTGCGCGTGGCCGAAGACGCGCTGGCGGAACTGGTCTACCTGCCACGCTCGATCGCGCCGCTTTCGCCTGCATCTGGCATCGCGCGCGACGCGGCGCGTCAAGTAAAGGCCTATTTGGCGGATGCGGACTTCCGCTTCGACCTGCCGATCCTCCGGCGCGGAACCGATTTCCAGCACCGGGTCTGGGGTGTGATTGCCGCGATTCCGCGCGGCCAGACCCTGACCTACGGGCAGGTGGCGCGGCACCTTCGCAGCGCGCCGCGCGCGGTCGGCCAGGCTTGCGGCGCCAACTGGTTTCCGATGGTCATTCCCTGCCACCGCGTCCTGGCGGCGGGCGGCATCGGTGGCTTCGCCCGTCACGATGGCGACGGGTTCCATCTAGGCGTCAAGCGCTGGCTCCTGCGACATGAGGGGGTGGCGGGGTATGGATGATGCAGCGCATGCGCTGATCGACGAGTTCTGCGACGCGCTCTGGCTTGAGGACGGCCTGTCGCAACTGACGCTGGATGCCTACAGGCGCGATCTTGCCCAGCTCGCGACCTGGCTTTCGGGAGAAAGGCGCGATCTTGCGCGCGCGACCGAGGCCGACATGCTCGGCTACCTGTCGGTCCGGCACGCCGGGGGCGCCAAGGCCACCAGCAGCAACCGGCGACTGTCGGCGGCACGCCGCTTTTATCGCTGGCTGGTGCGCCAGGGGCGGCGCGCCACGGACCCCACCGCTGGACTGGACTCGGCAAAACAGGCGCCCCGCTTTCCCAGAACGCTTTCCGAGGCCGATGTCGAGCGGCTGCTGGGCACGCCGGACAGCACCACCACGCTCGGCCTGCGCGACCGCGCGATGCTGGAGGTTCTCTATGCGAGCGGCCTGCGGGTGACCGAACTGGTCTCGCTTCGGATGCATGAGGTGAGCCTGCCCGACGGGGTCTTGCGCGTGGCGTCCGGCAAGGGCGCCAAGACTCGCCTGGTGCCGTTCGGCGAGGAAGCGGCGTCCTGGATCGCGCGCTACATCCAAGATGCCCGCCCGGTCCTCGCGGCGGGCCGGAGTTCGGACGCGCTGTTCCTTACCGCGCGGGGCGGCGCCATGACCAGACACAATTTCTGGCACATGGTCAAGCGCTATGGCGCCCTCGTCGCGATCCCTGCCGCGCTGCTGTCGCCGCACACGCTGCGCCACGCGTTTGCCACGCATCTGCTCAATCATGGCGCCGACCTGCGGGTGGTGCAGATGTTGCTGGGCCATGCGGATATCTCGACGACGCAAATCTACACACATGTCGCACGTGCGCGCCTCAAGCAACTGCACGCAACCCATCATCCACGCGCCTGATGCCATGCCCAAGAAGCAGCATGTATCCGAAACGCCGGCGACCGCCCTTCTCAGGTCGCGCGGCATCGCTTTCGGCGAACACCCCTACGCGTACGAGGAGCACGGCGGCACCGAGGTGTCGGCGCGCGAACTCGGCGTACCAGAGCACGCGGTCATCAAGACCCTGGTGATGCAGGACGAGCAGGCCCAGCCATTGATCGTGCTGATGCATGGCGACCGTAAGGTGTCGACCAAGAACCTGGCGCGCCAGGCGGGATGCAAGTCCGTCCTCCCCTGCAAGCCCGAGGTGGCGAACCGCCATTCCGGCTATCTGGTCGGCGGCACATCGCCGTTTGCCACGCGCAAGGCCATGCCCGTCTACGTCGAGGAGACGATCTTTGCCTTGCCGACCATCTACATCAACGGTGGCCGCCGCGGATACCTTGTGTCGATTGACCCCGGCGTGCTCGACCAGCTCTTGCCCGTCAAGCGCGTGCAGGCGGCGATCGCCGACTAGCCGCTGGCCGCGGCTAGTCGCGCACCGGCGATGCCTCGCGCCGCTTGAGTTCCCGCCCGGTGCCGTCGACGCTTTCGAGGACGACGCGAAACCCCCACAACCTCGCGACATGTCTGAGAACCTCGTCGGCATCCTGGTTCAGGGGGCGTCCCCACTGCTGCAGGTGGCGCAGGGTCAGCGACCGGTCGCCGCGGGTATCGACCGACCAGACCTGGATGTTCGGTTCGCGGTGGTTGATGTCGTATTGGCGGGCCAGCGATTCGCGTAGCTGCCGGTAACCGGCCTCGTCGTGGATGGCCGAGACCTCGAGATCCGGCTGCGCCTGATCGTCGCGCAAGGCGAACAGGCGGAAGCGGCGCATGAGTTCCGGCGAGAGAAACTGGCCGATGAAGCTTTCGTCCTTGAAATTGCGCATCGCATAGTCGAGCGTCGTGCGCCAGTCGCTGCCCGCGATGTCCGGGAACCACAGCCTGTCCTCGTCGGTCGGGGATTCGCAGATCCTGCGGATGTCGCGCATCATCGCGAATCCCAGCGCGTAGGGGTTGAGACGGCCGCCCGCCGGCTGCGCGACCACACTGGTGTGCGACTGCAGGAATTCCAGCATGAATCCGTCGGTCAGGAGCCCTTCGTCGTACATACTGTTCAACAGGGTGTAGTGCCAGAAGGTGGCCCAGCCCTCGTTCATGACCTGGGTCTGCCGCTGGGGGTAGAAGTACTGGGCGACCTTGCGAACGATGCGCACTACCTCGCGCTGCCAAGGCTCAAGCAGCGGTGCGTGCTTCTCGATGAAGTAAAGGATGTTCTCCTGGGGTTCCTCAGGGAAGCGCGCGCGGCCTGCATCGGCCCTGCGGTCGGTTCGCCTGGGCAGGGTCCGCCAGAGGTCATTAACCTGCTGCTGCAGGTAGATCTCCCGCTCGGAACGGCGCGCCTTCTCCTGCGCCAGCGAGAGTCTTTGCGGGCGCCGGTAGCGGTCCACACCCTGGTCCATCAGGGCGTGGCATGAATCGAGCATCTGCTCGACAGCCTCGATGCCATGCTTTTCCTCGCACTCGGCGATGTAGGTGCGGGCATACACCAGGTAGTCGATGATCGAGGAGGCGTCGGTCCACATCCGGAAAAGGTAGTTGCCCTTGAAGAACGAGTTGTGCCCGTAGGCCGCGTGCGCGATCACCAGCGCCTGCATCGGCAGGGTGTTCTCGTCCATCAGGTAGGAGATGCAGGGATCCGAATTGATGACGATCTCGTAGGCCAGCCCCATCTGGCCGCGGCGATAGCTGCGCTCGGTGGCGATGAACTGTTTGCCGAACGACCAGTGCTTGTAGTTGACCGGCATGCCCACCGAGGCATAGGCATCCATCATCTGTTCGGCGGTGATGATCTCCAACTGGTTGGCGTAGGTATCCAGGCCGAAACTGCGCGCGGTACGGGCGATCGCGTCGTGATATGCATCGATCAGTTCGAATGTCCACTCCGACGGGCATGGCAGCGGCTGTGCCGCGCGCGCGACGGGTGCACAGGCCTGGAGGGTTACGCTCATGCCGCGGCTTCCCTGCGGAACAGGTCGCGGAACACCGGATAGATGTCGGACGCCCCGGCGATCATGCGCATGGCGAAATTCGGATTTTCGGTTGCTACCCGGGCGTATTCCTCCCACAGGCTTTGCTGGCCCTCCGCCACCTGTACATAGGCGAAATAGCGCACCAGCGGCAGAAGGCTGGTGTCGAGCAACTCGCGGCACTTGGCTGAGTCCTGGCCCCAGTTGTCGCCATCCGATGCCTGCGCTCCATAGATGTTCCAATCTCCGGCAGCGTAACGCTCGCGGATGATGTCCTGCATCAGGATCAGGGCGCTGGAAACCACGGTTCCGCCGGACTCGGTGGCATGAAAGAAATCGTGTTCATCGACCTCGTCGGCCTGGGTGTGGTGGCGTATGAAGACGACTTCCGTGCGCTCGTAATGGCGGGTCAGGAACAGGTAGAGCAGGATGAAAAAACGCTTGGCGATATCCTTGCGCGCCTCGTCCATCGAGCCGGAGACGTCCATCAGGCAAAACATGACGGCCTTGCTGATCGGCTGCGGGACGCGCACGCGGTTGCGATAGCGAAGATCGATCGGATCGAGGTAGGGAATGGCGCGCAGGCGCCGGGCCAGGCGGTCCATCTCCGCTTCCAGCGCGGCAATGTCGCCTGCCTGCGGTTCGGGCCTGCGCCTGGCTTCGGCAAGGGCGGCGCGCAAGTCGGTGAGCTTCCTGCGGTGTTCGGAGCCCAGGGCGATGCGGCGCCCCAGCGCCCCGCGCATGGAACGCAGCACATGGATGTTGTTCGGTGTGCCGTCCCCGGTGAATCCGGCGCGCCGGAACTTGAATTCCGGCGTTTCGGCAAGCTGGGTACGGATCAGGTTCGGCAGCGCGAGGTCTTCGAAGAAGTAGTGCATGAACTCTTCGCGCGAAAGCGTGAACGCGAAATCGTCTTCCCCTTGCCCATCGGGGCTGGCGTTCCCGCCGCCGGCGACGCCCGCACCGCCTTGCGGCCGCTTGATGCGGTCGCCGCGCGCATACTCGCGATTGCCGGGAATGACATGTTCGCGGACCCCTCCGGGCCCGTGCCGGAAGGTCGGCTCGGAGAGGTCCTTGCGTGGCACCGTGACGGTCTCGCCCCGGTCGACATCGCGAATGCTTCGTTCGCCCACGGCGCGTCGTACCGCGGCGCGGATCTGCTCGCGGTAGCGCTTCAGGAAGCGCTCGCGATTGCCGATGGACTTGTTCTTGCCGGAAAGCCGTCTATCGATGATCTGTTGCAACATGGCGGGTCGGTTCGCCGTCGCCGGGGGGCGGACTAGGAACTCTTCCTGACACGCAGATACCACTCGCACAGCAGTCGCACCTGCTTCGGTGTGTATCCTTTGGTCATCATGCGGTTGACGAAGTCCTCGTGCTTCTTTTGCTCGTCGGCGCTCGCCTTGGCGTTGAACGAGATGACCGGGAGGAGTTCCTCCGTGTTCGAGAACATCTTCTTCTCGATCACCGTTCGAAGCTTCTCGTAACTGGTCCAGGCGGGATTCTTGCCGCCGTTGCTGGCGCGCGCGCGCAGGACGAAGTTGACGATCTCGTTGCGAAAATCCTTGGGGTTGCTGATGCCTGCGGGTTTCTCGATCTTCTCGAGTTCCGCGTTCAGGGCGGCGCGGTCGAATATCTCGCCCGTGTCGCTGTCGCGGAATTCCTGGTCCTGGATCCAGAAATCGGCGTAGGTGACGTAGCGGTCGAAGATGTTCTGCCCATATTCGGAATAGGACTCCAGATAGGCGGTCTGGATTTCCTTGCCGATGAACTCCGCATACCGTACCGCCAGGTGTTCCTTTACGAAAGCGAGGTATTTCTGCTCCGAATCGGCGGGAAACTGCTCGCGTTCGATTTGCTGCTCCAGCACATACATCAAGTGCACCGGATTGGCCGCGACCTCCGAGGAGTCGAAGTTGAACACTTTGGAGAGAATCTTGAAGGCGAAGCGGGTCGACACCCCGCTCATGCCCTCGTCGACGCCGGCGAAGTCGCGGTACTCCTGGTAACTCTTGGCCTTGGGATCGGTATCCTTCAGGTTTTCGCCGTCGTAGACCAGCATCTTGGAATACAGGCTTGAATTCTCGGGCTCCACCAGACGGGTGAGGACGGCGAACTGCGCCATCATCTTGAACGTGCCCGGCGCGCAGGTGGCTTTGGCGAGAGACGAATTGCGCACCAGCTTTTCATATATGCGCACCTCTTCGGACACACGCAGGCAGTAGGGCACCTTGACGATATAGATGCGGTCGAGGAAGGCTTCGTTGTTCTTGTTGTTGCGGAACGCCTTCCATTCGCTTTCGTTCGAATGGGCAAGCACGATGCCGTCGAACGGAATCGCGCCAAATCCCTCCGTGCCCTTGAAATTGCCCTCCTGGGTCGCCGTGAGCAGGGGATGCAGCACCTTGATCGGCGCCTTGAACATTTCCACGAACTCCAGCAGGCCCTGGTTGGCCAGGCAGAGCCCGCCCGAGTAGCTGTACGCGTCCGGATCATCCTGGGCGAAGGTCTCGAGCTTGCGGATGTCGACCTTGCCCACCAGCGAGGAAATGTCCTGATTGTTTTCGTCCCCGGGCTCGGTCTTGGCGACGGCGACCTGTTTGAGGATCGACGGATAGCGCTTGATGACACGGAACTTGCGAATATCGCCGCCGAACTCCTCTAGGCGCTTGACCGCCCAGGGCGACAGGATGCGCGTGAGGTAGCGCTGGGGAATGCCGTATTGTTCTTCCAGCACGCGGCCGTCCTCGTTCGGGTCGAACAGGCCGAGCGGCGATTCGTTGACCGGCGAACCTTTCAATGCGTAGAACGGCACACGCTCCATCAACTGCTTGAGCCGCTCTGCGATCGACGACTTTCCGCCACCGACAGGGCCGAGCAGGTACAGGATCTGCTTCTTTTCCTCAAGCCCCTGCGCCGCGTGCCGAAAGAAGGAGACGACCTGTTCGATGACCTCTTCCGCGCCGTGGAATTCCCGGAATGCGGGGTAGATCTTGATGATCTTGTTTGCGAAGATGCGCGATAGCGCGGGCTGATTGCGCGTATCCACCATTTGGGGTTCGCCGATGGCCGCGAGCATGCGCTCAGCCGCGGTGGCGTAGGCCATCGGGTCCCGTTTGCAGGTGTCGAGGTACTGCTCGAGGGTCAGTTCCTCTTCGCGAGTACGTTCATAACGTGCGGCGAAACTGCTGATGACATCCATGCTGCCTCCTCAACTGCTACTGGTGATGGGGCCGGCAAGAACAACAGAGAGCAACAACAGGGAGCAACCACAGAAAGCAACCACAGAAAGCAACAACAGAGAACAGACAGCAAAGGCACGCAGATTAAGCAGCAGAAAGATGTGGTGCGAAGCCACACCTGACCCCAAGAACAGCTTAGCAGATGATGCGCCTGGATTTTTACAATCCCTGCTGCGTGTTTCAAAACAGGCCAAGCGGAACCAACGGCATGCGGATTCGTCGAGCATGTGGCCGCAAATAGCCAGATATCTGGCCACGAAAAGCTTTTCGAAAAATGGCCAAGCAAGAAGCGCGCCCTTTTGGGGTTGCTTGTTTCGCGAAAACTTCATGCATACGCCGGGACAGCTGAGAGTCCGCCGGGCGTATTTTCTTCAACGCGCGCTTCCGGCGGAAGGATGACGTCGATCCCGGCTTGGCAGCGCAACCGGTGCATGCCTGCCGGAAGGGCCGCAGTGGCCGGTTGCGCCGGACTGCTGCTCGGGTCCGCCGTGCCGGCCCGCAGGATCACGCGGCGCTGCGACGCTCGACGACAATGCCCACCTGTTTTGCGGAGGGCAGGATGCCCAGCTTAGCGACCGACAGGCGCACGTACGGAGTCCTGAACTCGGCGATGATGCCGCGCGCCAGATGGTCGGCCATGCGCTCAAGCAGCTTGAAGTGATGTGTGTCGCATTCATGCTTGACGTAGTCTGCTATCGCCGCATAGTTGACGGTGTCGGCTAGCTTGTCACTGGTGAATACGGCCTGGCCGGGGATGGCAAGTTCGATATTGAACTCCAGCTGCTGGGCGGCCTCGCGTTCGCGGGGATAGTGTCCGACGATGGTCGAGACCGCGAGGTTGCGGATGAATATCAGGTCCATGTTGCTAGAATTCGGGTGTGTATGGCGATTCTAGAAGAAAGACATGGCGAGCCTCTTGTTCGGCGTCATTGCCTATTTGATCGGTTCCATATCATTCGCGGTGATTGTCAGCCGCGCATTCGGGCTTTCCGATCCGCGGACATATGGTTCAAAGAACCCTGGAGCGACCAACGTCCTGCGTTCTGGCAGCAAGGCGGCGGCAGTGCTGACACTGGCGGGCGATGCGCTCAAGGGATGGGTGGCTGTCGTACTCGCACAAACCTATGCGGCGCGCTACGGCGTAGCCGAAAGTGGTATTGCCCTTGTGGCTGTCGCGTCCTTTCTCGGACACCTCTATCCGGTGTTTTTCCGTTTTCAGGGTGGCAAGGGGGTAGCCACCGCGCTCGGCATACTCGTTGCCCTTGACCTCTGGCTGGGTCTGGCCACCTTGGCTACCTGGCTCATCATTGCGTTCTTCTTTCGCTACTCTTCGCTGGCGGCGTTGGTATCTGCCGTTTTCGCGCCGTTTTACTACGCCATGTTCTGGTCCGTTGATCTCATCACTCTCGCCATCGGCGCCATGTCTTTGATGTTGGTCTGGCGCCACCGGGACAACGTGGAAAAACTTCTGGCCGGTACCGAATCACGTCTGGGGGTCAAAGCCAAGGGCTGAGGGTGTCGATGGCTAGCTGATGCTCAAGGCAAGACGATGCAGCGGTCAGCTCGGGGTGCCGGATTGGCGTGATGGAGTCGCCAGATCGGCGAGGTTCCACCGCGGCTTGATTTCGAATCCGAGGCTCTGCGCATCGCCGGAGGCGGCGCGGCAGGCGCCCGCGTACGCGATCATGGCGCCATTGTCGGTGCACAGTTCGAGTTCGGGATAGAACACGTCGAACCCGTCGAGGGACGCGCTCGCGTCCAGACGCGAGCGCAGCGTGCGATTGGCCGACACACCGCCTGCGACCACCAGGCGGGCCAGACCGGTCGACGTCATTGCCCGGCGCGATTTTGCCACCAGGACGTCGGTGATCGCGTCCTCGACGGCATGCGCGATGTCGGCGCGAACCTGGGTTTCATCGATGCCCGCCCGAATCAGCGAAAGCACAGCGGTTTTGAGCCCGCTGAAGCTGAAATCGAGGGTGCCGGAGTCAAGCATGGGGCGAGGCAGTTTGAACCGATTCGGCCGCCCCGTGGCGGCAAGCCGGCTCAATGCAGGACCGCCGGGATAGCCCAGTCCCAGAAGCTTGGCAGTCTTGTCGAACGCTTCCCCTGCTGCGTCATCAACCGATTCGCCGATCAGCGTGTAGCGCCCAACGCCCTCGACCAGCATCAACTGGGTGTGTCCGCCGGAGACCAGCAGCGCGACAAAGGGAAATTTCGGTGGGCTGCATGAAAGCAACGGCGAAAGCAGGTGCCCCTCAAGGTGGTGGACGGCAATCGCGGGAATGCCCAGCCCGTAGGCCAGCGCGGTGGCCGTGCCGGCGCCCACTAGCAGGGCACCCGCGAGGCCCGGGCCCTGGGTGTACGCAATGGCGCCAAGGTCGGCGACGGTGGTGCCCGCCGACTTCAGCACATGGCCAATCAGCCCAGGTAAACGCCGGATATGGTCGCGCGAAGCCAGCTCCGGGACGACGCCCCCGTACTCCTCGTGCATGCGGACCTGAGAATGCAGGGCATGCGCGATCAGCCCGTCGCGAGGCAGCGCCTGACCGAGTGCGTCGTCGTAGAGCGCGACGCCGCTTTCATCGCAGGAGGTTTCGATACCAAGCACGAGCATGGAATGGCAGTCCATGAAAAGCGGCTAACAACCCGGGGACAGGCGCCTGCGCCGTCTGGCGGAATTCTGATCGCGATAGCGTCGGCATCCTTCCCAGTATACGAGCCCGACCGGTGCTTACCTCGGGAACACGGGTCGACACGTCTCGCCCGAAGCTGGCCAGAATCAGGTCGGGGGCAGCGCTTGCCCGGAAAAGGCGGCACACAGGACAGCCCGGGCCGGGCTTGCACTCGGGCAGGGATTGCAGTATTATTTAAGGCTATTTAGCGTTCGGAGTTAGCAATGCCCAGTGTCCGCGTCAAGGAAAACGAGCCTTTCGAGGCGGCGATGCGCCGGTTCAAGCGCACCATCGAAAAGACCGGCCTCTTGACCGAGCTGCGTGCCCGCGAGTTCTACGAGAAACCCACTTCCGAGCGCAAGCGCAAGCACGCAGCTGCGGTGAAGCGCACCTACAAGCGCCTCAAGAGCCAGCAATTGCCGCCAAAGCTGTACTGATTCGTTCTCCGGCAGTCCAAAAGCCGCGGGCGTGTCTTTCCCCGCGGCTTTTGTCGTTTTGAGCGCTGACCGTGCGCTTTGACAGGGTGTCCCGGAAAGGAAAGCAAATGTCGCTCAAGCAGCAAATCACCGAAGACATGAAGACGGCCATGCGGGCAAAGGACAGCAAAAAGCTGTCGGCGGTGCGCATGCTTCTGGCTGCATTGAAGCAGGTTGAAGTTGATAGGCGTATCGAGTTGACCGATGCTGATGTCATATCGATCGTGGAAAAGGAACTCAAGAAGCGCCGCGATTCGATCCAGCAATATCGCGCTGCCAAGCGCGATGACCTCGCGGACGGCGAGGAATTCGAAGCGTCCGTGCTATCGGCTTATTTGCCGCAGCAGGCCGACGCCGACGAAATCGCCGAGGTGATCGCCGCGGCAGTCGCGGGGTGCGAGGCGAGCGGCCCCGCCGCTATGGGCAAGGTGATGGCGGCTGTGAAGGCGAAGCTCGCCGGACGGGCCGACATGACCCAGGTATCGGCTGCAGTCAAGGCACGCTTGGCTGCCTGACATTCGGCGCCGGCCGGGCTACTGCGGCGGGCCGGCTTTTTCCAGGCCCGTGATTTTTGCTCCAGGCTTGATGTTTTTCGACTTGAACCATCCCAGGTTCATCTCCAGAGCGTAGCGGACCGGCTTGACGCTGCAGTGGCTGTTCTCGGTCTGTGGCTGCATGTCTTCTACATTGAGAATGACGCCGTTGTCGTCTATGAACGCAACCGAAAGCGGCAACAGCGTGTTTTTCATCCACATGCATTGTTTGTCTCGGTCCGGGAACACGAACAGCATGCCTTCGTTGGGGCCCATCTTTTCGCGCTGCATCAACCCCTGCATCCTTGTCCCATAGTTCGCCGCGACCTCCGCCTTGATGAGATACAGCCCGGCCTGTAGCTGGACAGTAGGCAACGGCGGTTGCCCCTGTGCGGCGGAACCGGCCGCCGCCAGCATGGCAGCGAGGGCGAAAAGACATTGACGCACGGCAGAACGACAGTAGCGCATGGCGGACGGTTCAGGAGGAGGCAGCAGCGATTCTAGCCTTGCGAGCGGCGGCGGCGAAAAAAAACCGGGCGAAGCGCCCGGTTCCTGTACGGGGCTGCCTTGATCACTTCTTGTCTTCAGCCTTGGCCTTCTTGGCCTTCTTGGCCTTCTTTTCCTTCTTCTCCTTCTTCTCCTTTTTCACACCGTCTTTCTTGGCTTCCGCCTTCGGCGCGTCAGCCTTGGGGGCGTCGGCCTTCTTGTCTTGTGCAAAGCCGGAAGTTGAGGCGATGGCGAACATGCCGGCGATCAGAACGGACAGGAGCTTGCTCATGATGCTTTCCTTTTCGAAGGGTTTGGGGCGACGAGTGTGCGACCTCCTCGGTCTTTGAGTGTAACGCGGTCTTTACCGGGGGGTTGACAAGCCGGTCACATTATTATCCGTTCAGCGTCGGCGGTGGTAGGTGTAGCCCGCGCACGAGCGGGCGCGGCCCTGCCGGCTGGCGGGCCCCGTATGCCGTCATGGCATTCGCGGCCGTGTCGATTGGCTACGGCGAGGCGCACTCGGCATCAGGCCAGCGTCGACTGCGCGCCACTGACCAGGTGCTATGCCGTCGAGGCAGTAAGGACCTATCGCCATGCGCACCAGGCGCAAGGTAGGCAAGCCGACCATGGCGGTCATGCGGCGGACCTGGCGGTTTTTTCCCTCCACCAGCGTGATTTCCAGCCAGGCGGTCGGAATCGATTTGCGAAAGCGAATTGGCGGAACGCGCGGCCACAGGTCTTGGGGTTCCTCGATCTGCCGCACCCCGCACGGCCGGGTCACGAAGTCTCCCAGGTCAAGCCCACGGCGCATGGTGGCCAAGGCATCTTCGCCGGGTACGCCCTCCACCTGGGCGCGATAGATCTTGGCTAGTTTCGAGGCTGGATTCGCGATGGCGTGCTGAAGGGCGCCATGTGCGGTCAGCAGAAGTAAGCCCTCGCTATCAGTATCCAGCCTGCCAGCAGCATAAATCCCGGGGATTCTAATGAAATCGGCGAGCGTGGGATGGCGTTCGTGCGGGGAGAACTGGCTGACGACGCCAAACGGTTTGTTGAAAGCGACTAGCCCGTACGTCAAGGGATCACCAACCCACAGAAGGGGCGCCGCGACGGTTCAGACGATAAGGTGGGTTGCGCCCGGGGCCCAGGCGCAACCCCGGCAGGCGAGCGTAATCAACCGGCCTGGATGTTGGAGGCTTGCTTGCCTTTTTGGCCTTGGGTGACCTCGAACTGCACTTTTTGACCTTCCTTGAGGGTCTTGAAACCCTGCATATTGATGGCCGAGAAGTGCGCGAACAAGTCTTCGCCGCCATCGTCCGGGGTGATGAATCCGTAACCTTTGGCGTCGTTGAACCACTTAACAGTACCAGTTGCCATAAGAAAACCTCTCGAAGCGAGCGCGCATTGCGCTCATGGGGTTGAACAGGGCCACACAACGCCCGACATCGTTTGCGTTACAAGGCCGTCCTTCCCCGCTTCTCTGGCGCATCTTTAAGGCCACAACCCGGTATTTCCGGGCGCTACGGCACTGCTTGAACGAAACATTCCGGGTTGTACGGCTTCCAAATCCGCTAGTCAAGTGATTTCCCTGGCCCCGCGCGTGGTTTGGACCGGATGTTGTATTTTTCACCCACCCGGCTTGGAAACCCTGCAAGAGGGCCCCATTTCCGTCTCAGAATCAAGTTGCGGAACGGAATCGAATGGATACAATTTCAAGATGGGAAACAACAAGTTCGATTCCGACGGCGGAACCATCCTCGAGCAGCAGAAGCAGCAGGTCAAGCCGCCGCCGATGTTCAAGGTTCTGCTGTTGAACGACGACTACACCCCGATGGAGTTCGTCGTCGGCACCATCCAGCAGTTCTTCAACAAGAGCCGCGAGCAGGCCACGCACATCATGCTCAAAGTCCACCGGGAGGGCATGGGGGTATGCGGTATCTATCCCAAGGATGTCGCCGGCACCAAGGTCGAACTGGTTACACAGCACGCGCGTGCCCACCAGCATCCGCTCCAGTGCACCATGGAAGAGAACGACTGAAATCGTCGATCTGACAAAGCGCCACAAAATTTTTGGCTGGATCAAAAAGATTTTGGTGTAGAGTTTGTGAAAGCCGGGGGCTCCGGCGGTTGAGGCTAAAAATGATTGCGCAAGAGTTGGAAGTCAGCCTGCACATGGCGTTTGTCGAAGCAAGGCAGAAGCGCCATGAATTCATCACTGTCGAGCACCTCCTGCTTGCGCTCCTCGACAATCCCACCGCAGCGGAGGTGCTCCGGGCGGTCGGTGCGAACATAGACGATCTGCGCAAGAACCTCATCCAGTTCATCGGCGAGCACACGCCGACCGTGGCCGGTAGCGAGGATGTCGATACCCAACCCACGCTCGGGTTCCAGCGCGTGATCCAGCGCGCGATCATGCATGTACAGTCCTCATCGAACGGGAAGAAAGAGGTGACCGGCGCCAATGTGCTGGTTGCAATCTTCGGCGAAAAGGACTCTCACGCGGTGTACTACCTGCACCAGCAGGGGATCACTCGTCTGGACGTGGTGAACTACATCTCCCATGGCATTACCAAGCAGCCGCCGGAAAAGGAGAAGGCTGGCGCCGACAAGGCCGAGAACCAGGAGTCCGAGCAGGAAGGCGAAGGCAAGCAAAGCCCGCTCGAGCAGTACACGCAAAACCTCAACAAGGCAGCCGCGGAAGGCAAGATCGACCCCCTGATCGGCCGCGAGCTCGAGCTCGAGCGTGTGATCCAGACCCTGTGCCGGCGCCGCAAGAACAACCCCCTCCTGGTCGGCGAGGCGGGCGTCGGCAAGACCGCGATCGCAGAAGGGCTTGCCAAGCGAATCGTCGAGGGCGAGGTTCCTGAGATCCTCAAGGACGCGATTGTCTATTCGCTCGACATGGGCGCGCTCCTGGCCGGAACCAAGTACCGCGGCGATTTTGAGCAACGCCTCAAGGGTGTCCTCAAGAAGCTCACGAACAATCCCAAGGCGGTCCTGTTCATCGATGAAATCCATACGCTGATCGGCGCCGGTGCGGCATCCGGCGGCACGCTGGATGCCTCCAATCTGCTCAAGCCGGCGCTGTCGAGCGGGCAGCTCAAGTGCATCGGCGCGACCACGTATACCGAGTTCCGCGGCGTATTCGAGAAGGACCATGCACTTTCGCGGCGCTTCCAGAAGATTGACGTCAATGAGCCGTCGGTCGATGAAACCGTACAGATCCTGCGCGGCCTGAAGTCGCGTTTCGAGGAACATCACGGCATCAAGTACTCCGCCTCCGCCATCACGACAGCGGCGGAACTGGCGGCACGCTACATCAACGACCGGCAGTTGCCCGACAAGGCGATTGACGTGATCGACGAGGCCGGTGCCGCCCAGCGCATCCTGCCGAAGTCCAAGCAGAAGAAGGTGATCGGCAAGACCGACATCGAGGAAATCATCGCGAAGATCGCGCGCATCCCGCCGCACAACGTCTCGACCGACGACCGGAGCAAGCTGGCCAACCTGGACCGCGATCTGAAAAACGTGGTGTTCGGCCAGGACCCGGCCATCGAAGCCCTTGCTGCGTCTATCAAGATGGCGCGTTCGGGCCTGGGCAATCCGCAAAAGCCGATCGGTTCGTTCCTGTTTTCCGGCCCGACCGGTGTCGGCAAGACCGAAGCGGCCCGCCAACTTGCCTACACGATGGGCATCGAGCTGATTCGCTTCGACATGTCCGAATATATGGAGCGTCACGCCGTGAGCCGCCTGATCGGCGCGCCGCCGGGCTATGTCGGCTTCGACCAGGGCGGGCTGCTTACCGAAGCCATCACCAAGAAGCCGCATGCCGTGTTGCTGCTTGACGAGATCGAAAAGGCGCACCCGGACATCTTCAACATCCTCCTGCAGGTGATGGACCACGGGACGTTGACCGACAACAACGGCCGCAAGGCGGACTTCCGCAACGTGATCATCATCATGACCACCAACGCCGGCGCCGAATCGCTGCAGAAGTCGACCATCGGTTTCACCAACTCCAAGCAGGCGGGCGACGAGATGGCCGACATCAAGCGCCTGTTCACGCCCGAGTTCCGCAACCGTCTGGATGCGATCATCTCCTTCAAGGCGCTCGACGAGGAAGTCATACTGCGGGTGGTGGACAAGTTCCTCATGCAGCTTGAACAGCAGCTGCACGAGAAGAAGGTCGAGGCCATCTTCACCGACGCGCTGCGCCGCCACCTGGCGCGCAAGGGTTTCGACCCGCTCATGGGTGCGCGTCCGATGTCCCGCCTGATTCAGGAGACCATCCGCAAGGCGCTCGCCGACGAACTGCTGTTCGGCAAGCTGGTCACCGGCGGCAAGGTTACCGTCGACCTCGAAGGAGCCGGCGACGATGCCAAGGTCAAGCTCACCGTGCACGAGGGCGAAGAGCCCAAGTCTGACGGCAAGACCAACGATGAGCCCGTGGAAGTGCTTTAGCTCGACGTCGGCTGCGCCGAAAAGGCCGCCCGTCGGGCGGCCTTTTTTATTCCTGCCGGGCATCACGTCATCACTGCCGGTTGTTTCTCTTTTGCCCACTGATCAGGTACAGTAGGCGGGTGAATTCAACCCTGCTTTCAAGAGGAGACAACCCGCAATGAAATCGCTTCTTATCGTCGCCGCCGCGCTGGGATTGGTGTGCGGCTCCGCGAGCGCGCAGGACCGCAACCTCGGGCGCAATCTCGCGGCACAGTGCGCCAATTGCCACGGCACGAACGGCGTAAGCCAGGGCGGCGTGCCCGGCCTCGCGGGCCAGGGCCGCGCCTACATCATTGCCCAGATGAGCGCATTCAAGTCGGGGCAGCGCAGCGGGCCGGCATCGACCATCATGCATCAATTGGCGAAGGGCTATACCGATGAACAAATCGCGGCGATGGCGGATTTCTTTTCCGCCCAGAAGCCGGGCAAGTAGGCGGGAGGCGCAATGAAAAACATCAAGCTCGGATCGCTCGGTCGTCGTCACTTTCTCAAGCTGGCCGGCTCGGCCGGCGCCCTCGCCATGGCCGGATGTGCGACCACATCGACACCGCCGCAGAAAATCGGGCGCGTCATCGTGGTGGGCGGCGGCTATGGCGGCGCCACCGCGGCGAAATACCTGCGCATGTGGTCCGAGGGCGCCATCGAGGTGTTCCTGGTCGAGATGAACCGCGAATTCGTGTCCTGCCCGCTTTCCAACCTCGTGCTGGGCGGCAGCCGGAAGATGGCGGACATCACCGTCAGCTATGCGGGACTGCGCGAATATGGTGTGCAGGTCATCAACGACGAAGTCACCAAGGTCAATGTCGACAAGAAGACCATCGAACTCAAGAAGATCCAGGACCTGAGCTACGACCGCCTGATCGTTTCCCCCGGCGTCGACTTCATGTTCGACCAGGTGGCGGCGCTGAAGGATGCCAAGGTGCGCGAGCGCGTACTGCATGCCTGGAGGGCGGGCCCTGACACCCTCGCCTTGCGCAAGCAGCTAGAAGAAATGCGCGACGGGGGCGTATACGTGCTGTCCGTTCCTCGCGCGCCCTACCGCTGCCCGCCGGGCCCGTACGAGCGCGCCTGTCAGGTGGCGCACTATTTCAAGACCGCCAAGCCGAAGAGCAAGGTCATCATTCTCGACGCCAATGAGGACGTGGTTTCCAAGGCCGGGCTGTTCAAGGCGCAGTGGAGCGGCCAGTACAAGGGCCTGGTCGAGTATCGCAACAGCAGCGAGGTCAAGGACGTCAACGTTTCGACCATGTCGGCGGTGCTCGACATCGGCGCCGACGTCAAGGCCGATGTGCTCAATGTGCTGCCGCCGATGCGTGCCGGCGCGATCGCCCAACAGGCGGGACTGGTGACGGCCAACAACCGCTGGTGCGGGGTGGACTGGACCACCATGGAGTCGATCGCCCGACCGGGCATTCACGTCCTGGGCGACGCCACCCTGTCGGCGCCGTTGATGCCCAAGTCGGGGCACATGGCGAACCAGCATGCGAAGGTGGCGGCCGCCGCGATTGTCGAACTGATGAACGGTCGCACGCCATCGCCCGCGCCGATGATGGCCAATACCTGCTATTCGTTCGTCGACGACAAGAACGTCGTGCATGTGGCAAGCGTTCACGCCTACGATCCCAAGGACAAGACCATGAAAGTGGTGCCCGGATCCGGCGGGCTCTCGGCGGCGCCGAGCGAGCTCGAGGGTAGCTATGCCAATGCCTGGGCACGCAACATCTGGAGCGACATGCTGGGCTGAACGACCGCCTGGCTGCATGGTCGACGAAGAAAATGACGGCGCCCGCGGGCGCCGTCGTCATTTGTGTCGCGCCACGCCGACGCTGCGCGAGCGGGCCATCCTGCTAATCGCGGCGGATGTTGCGCCGCAGTTCCACATGCGGCTTGTCGAGTGTGACGGCAGGCGACGCCAGCGGGTCGATCGCGAGCACATAGTCGCCGACGCCCTCGACATCGACCACCAGCATCGTATGGACGATCACCTGCGCGACGGGGGACTGCGGGTCACTGGTGTTGTTGATGCGGAACTCGCGGCTCGCCACCGGCGCGCCCGCACGGGTGAGCGTGGCGCGGTAGGTGTTCCAGCGCCCGGCTTCGGTCGGACTTGCGGCATATTCCGCCCGCAGGTTGAGGGCGACCGGATTCATCTCCGGCCCGAGCGCAATCGTCAACGGCGCAAAACCGCCGTCCGCTCGCGGTGTCAGCGCAAAGCGGGCGACTTTTTCGCCGGTGAAAAGTGCGTCGCACCCGGCACCGAGCGATCCGACAAGCGCCAGCACCGCGCAGACCCGCTTTCCGCCCGTCACACCGAAAAATCCGCCACGACCGGCGCGTGGTCGGACGGCTTGTCGAGCTTGCGCGGGGCGCGGTCGACCACGCAGGCCTGGCATCGGCCTGCCAGAGCCGAGGAGGCAAGGATATGGTCGATGCGCAGGCCGGCGTTGCGACGGAAACCGAGCATGCGGTAGTCCCACCAGGAAAAAGTCTTTTCCGGCTGCTCGAAAAGCCGGAAACAATCCACCATGCCCTGGCCGATGAGCGTCGACCACGCCGCGCGCTCCTTCGGGCTCACCAGCACCTGCCCTTCCCAGGCGGCCGGGTCATGGACATCGCGGTCCTCCGGAGCGATGTTGTAGTCGCCGAGGAGCGCCAGCCTTTCGTGTTGCGCCAGAAGACGCCCGATGTAGCCGTTCATCGCATCGAGCCAGTCGAGCTTGTAGCGGTACTTGTCGGACTCCAGGCTCTGGCCGTTGGGGAAATAGGCGCATACGATGCGTACACCCGCAATGGTGGCGGCGATCACCCGTCGCTGCTCGTCGGCGTAGTCCGGTATGTCGGCCTGGATATCTTGCATCGGCAGACGCGACATGATGGCCACACCGTTGTAGGTCTTTTGTCCGTTGACGGCCGACTCGTAGCCGGCCTCGCGCAGCGTGTCGAACGGATACTTCTCGGCGGGCAGCTTGAGTTCCTGCAGGCACAGCGCATCGACGTCGGCCGTGGCCAGCCAGTCAAGCACATGCTGCAGCCGCACGTTCAGCGAATTCACGTTCCAGGTGGCGATACGCATGTCGTCCAGACGATAAAAAAGCCGCCGGTGCAGGCGGCTTGTGGTGGGCGAAGCCCGTCAGAAACCCTTGAACCAGGCGGGCGGCTTGTTGCCGCTGTCAGCAGGGGGCGGGGGTGTGCCGGCGGCCGGTGGCGCGCCGCCCGCCGGCCCCGCCTTGTCAGCTACGGAACCCGCCCTGTCGGCCGGGGAATTCGGCGGGCCCGCGGCGCTCTTGGTCGGTTCAGGCGTAAACGGCGCGGCGGGCAAGGCGGGGGCATTCTTGAAGCCGGCGGGCAACACATTGTTGGGCGGATAGCCCGCCACGGTCAACGCGCCGTTCCAGGCGCCTTCCTCGAAGCCGACCTGGCGATTGCCGCCGACCATCATGACCGGCACCTGATCTGCCTTCGTCGCCTCCTTGAAGACCTTGATGTCCTCCGGGGTGCGCACGGTTTTCTCGGCGAACGGGATGCCGCGCCTGTTCAGCAGGGTGCGTGCCTGGTTGCACGCATCGCAATCCGAGGTGGTGTACAGGGTGACGGGGAAATTTCTGGTCGCCTGTTGCAACGCGAACGGCATTCCTGTCGATGCGCCACCGGACGGGGATGCCGGGGCAGCCGGTTTTTGCGCCCCCTTGGCGCCCGGCGGCGGGGGCTGGTCGCTGTAGATCACGCGGCCATCGGGCCCGATGTACTTGTACTGCGCCATCGCCGACGCCGCGGCGAACATGGCCAGGGTCGCGCACAGAGTACAAACCTTCTCTACCGCACCCATGGGGTCTCCTTGCGAATCATGGGGTTACGCAGTCATCATACCATTGTGCCTGAGCAGGGCGTCGATGTTGGGATCGCGGCCGCGAAAGGCGCGGAAATTCTCCGCCGCCGGGCGGCTGCCGCCCCTGCTGAGAATTTCGGCAAGAAAGCGCGCCCCCGCCGTGTCCGACAGCGGGCCCTCCTCCTCGAAAGCGCCGTAGGCATCGGCAGACAGCACCTCCGCCCACTTGTAGCTGTAGTACCCGGCCGCGTAGCCGCCGGCGAAGATGTGCGAGAAAGTATTCGGGAAACGGTTGTATTCCGGCGGGTGCATCACCGCCACCTTCTCGCGCACGGCCTGCAATAGCGCCAGGGGCGTCTGGGCCTGCGGGTCGAAGTCGTGGTGCAGCAGCATGTCGAAAAGCGAAAACTCGATCTGGCGCACCGTCTGCATGCCGGCCTGGAAGTTCTTGGCCGCGATCATCTTGTCGAACAGTTCGCGCGGCAGCGGCCTGCCCGTGTCGACGTGGCCGGTCATGTGGCGCAGCACGTCCCACTCCCAGCAGAAGTTTTCCATGAACTGGCTCGGCAGTTCCACGGCGTCCCATTCCACCCCGTTGATGCCGGCCACGCCGAGGTCCTCGACCTGGGTGAGCATGTGGTGCAGGCCGTGGCCGAATTCGTGGAACAGCGTGATGACGTCATCATGGGTGAACAGCGCGGGCCGCTTCGCGCCGTCCGGGCCGGTCACACCGCGCGCGAAATTGCAGGTCAGGTAAGCGACCGGTGTCTGGATCGCATGGCCCTTGCGGCGCCGCGTGATCGCGTCGTCCATCCATGCGCCGCCGCGCTTGGTATCGCGTGCATAGAGATCGAGATAGAACTGGCCGACCAGGGCGCCGGCCGCCGACTCGATGCGGAAGAAGCGGGCGTCGGCATCCCACACCGGAGCGTGGTCGGGCTTGATGCGCACCGCGAACACCGTCTCCACCACCCTGAAAAGGCCTTCCAGCACGCGCGGCTCGGGGAAGTACTCCTTGACCTCCTGATCGGAAAACGCATACCGCTTCTGGCGCAGTTTTTCCGAGGCGTACAGGGCGTCCCATGCTTCGATCCTGCCGAGCCCGAGCGCGCTGCGCGCGAACTCGGCGAGCTCGCGCATGTCACGCTCGGCGAACGGCCTGGCGCGCGCCGCCAGGTCTTCCAGGAAATCGAGCACCTCGCGCGGCGCGCCGGCCATTTTCGGCACCAGCGACACGCAGGCGAAAGACGGGTAACCGAGGAGCCTGGCTTCTTCGTCGCGCAGCGCCAGGATGCGGTCGATCAGGGGCGTGTTGTCGAGTTTCGGAGCGCCGAATTCGGAGGCGCGCGTGACGTTGGCCTTGTAGATCGTCTCGCGCAGGGCGCGGTCGTCGGCGTACTGCAGGACCGGCAGGTATGAAGGCGCCTGCAGGGTGAATTTCCAGCCGCGCTTGCCGTCCTTTTCCGCGGCTTCGCGCGCGGCGGCCAGCACATCGCCCGGCAATCCGGAGAGGCGCCCGGCATCCTCGATCACCAGCGCGAAGGCATTGGTCGCGTCGAGGAGGTTCTCCGAGAACTTCGAACCCAGCGCCGCCTGCTCCTCGGCGATGGCCTTGTAGCGCGCCTTTTCGGCGGCCGGCAGTTCCGCCCCGCCCAGGCGGAAATCGCGGATCTCGTTATCGACGATGCGGCGGCGCGGTAGCGGCAGGGCTTCGTACTCCCGCGAGGCGCGCAGAGCCTTGTACCGGTTGAACAGGTCGAGATTCTGCCCGAGCTCGGTCCAGTATTCGGTGACCTTGGGCAGGTTTTCGTTATAGGCGTCGCGCAGGTCCGGACTGTCCTTGACCGCATGCAGATGCCCGACCACGCCCCAGGCACGCATCAGCCGTTCGTTGGCGTCTTCGAGCGGCGCAACGAAGGTATCCCAGCCGATGGCGGTCGCGTCGGCTGTGATGCGCGCAACGGTCTGCCGGCAGTCGGCGAGCAGGGCATCGACGGCCGGCGTGACGTGGGTGCTCTGGATGGCGTCGAAGCGCGGCAGGCCGGAAAAATCCAGCAGGGGATTGGAGGCGGCGGTCATGGGGTTTCGGCGGCTTTCAGGGTATTGGCGAGCAGCATCGCGATGGTCATCGGGCCGACGCCACCCGGCACCGGGGTGATCGAGCCGGCCACCTCGCGGACAGCGGCGAAATCCACGTCGCCGCACAGTTTGCCGGCGGCGTCGCGATTCATGCCGACGTCGATGACGCAGGCGCCCGGTTTGACCATCGTTGCGGTGACGAGTTTCACGCGCCCCACCGCCGCCACCAGGATGTCGGCCTGACGGGTGATGGCACTCAGGTCCGGCGTCCTGGAATGACAGATGGTGACGGTGGCCCCGGCCTGCAAGAGCAGCATGGCCATCGGCTTGCCGACGATGTTGGAGCGGCCGATCACGACCGCATGCAGGCCCGCGGGGTCGATGCCGGCATCCTTGAGGATTTCCATCACGCCCGCCGGGGTGCATGGCGCAAAGCCGGGCAGGCCGGTCATCAACGCGCCGGCGCTGGCCACATGAAAGCCGTCCACATCCTTGGCGGGGGCGATGGCTTCGATCACCCGGTTCGCGTCGATGTGCGCGGGCAGGGGCAGTTGGGTGAGGATGCCGTGCACCGCCGGGTCCGCGTTGAGTTCGTCCAGTCGGCCCAGCAGGTCGGCCTGCGTGGTCGCGGCCGGCAATTCGATCAGGCGCGATGCGAATCCGGCCTCTTCGCAGGCGCGCACCTTGTTGCGCACATACACGCGCGAGGCCGGGTTGTCGCCCACGATGATCACCGCCAGACCCGGCCGCCGGCCCCGCGCCGCGAGCGCTTCGGCCCGCAGCCGGTACTGGCCGCGCAGTCGTGCGGCGAGCGCGGCCCCGTCGAGGATCTTCGCGCTCATGACGGCTGTGCCTCCTGATGTTGCCGGGGATGTTGCGCAGGGCGCATGGTTTTGGCTCCTGACCCGTCGGCCCGCGTCAATGATGCTCGCGCTGGAACGCCGACAGCTGCGAATAAAAGGGCGCGAGTGTAGCAGGCAGGGCGGTGAACACCGGCGCCAGCAGGCGGTAACGGGCATGGTTCGCCGGGTCTGGCATGAAGCGCCGGTGCGCCGCGGGCAGCAGGGCGACAGCCGCCGCCAGGTCCGGCACCCGCTTGAGCGCGAACAGGGCCAGGAGCGCCGCGCCCTGCGCCGTGGTTTCGGGGTTTTCGGCGATCGTAAGCGGCCGGCCGAGCAGGTCGGCGGCCATCTGCAACCAGAACGCCGACCGGGCGAAGCCGCCGCCGGCGATGATGTCCTCGACCGGACCGCCGGCCTGTTCTTCGAGCACGGCGAGAATCATCGCCAGGTTGAACAGCACGCCCTCCATGACCGCACGCACCAGGTGCGCTGGACCGTGCCCGAAGTTCAGGCCGATGAACGAGGCGCGCGCGTCGGCGTTCCATAGCGGTGCGCGCTCGCCGGCCAGATAGGGATGAAACAGCAGGCCGCCCGCCCCCGGCGGCGCTGCCCGCGCGATATCGGCGAGCACCGAATAGGGGTCGGCACCATGCGCGGGCATGCCCAGGCGCAGTTGCGGGAAGTTGTCGCGCAGCCAGCGCAGCGGCAGCCCGCCGCCGTTGGTGGCGCCGCCGATGACGAACTGCCGGTCCGCCAGCGCGTAGCAAAAAGTGCGCATTGCCGCGTCCGTGGACGGCCGGTCGATGGCCATGCGCAGCGCGCCGCTGGTGCCGATGGTGAGCACCGCACGGCGCCGCCCGGCGCCGGCGAGCAGTCCCGCGCCGAGGTTGGCGAGGCAGCCATCGGAGCCGCCGAGGACGAAAGGCGTGGCGGTATCGATGCCGGCGCGCGCCGCCAGGGTGGCATCCATCCCTTCCAGCAGGGTCTCCGGGCGCGCGAGCGCTGAAAGCCGGGCGCGCGCCACGCCGGCCGCGGCGAGCGCGGTCGGGTCCCAGTCCTGCGAAGCCAGCGCATACAGGCCGCTGGCCGAGGCGATGGCATGGTCGACGACCCAGCGCCCGAACAGGCGGTGGCAGATCCACTCCTTGAGCGAGACGAAACGCGCCGCCGCAGTGAAGGTCGCGGGCGCGGTTTGCTTCAGCCAGACGAGCTTGGCCAGCGGGGACATGGGGTGAAGCGGCACGCCGGTCGCGGCATAGAGCGCCTGCGCGTTCGCGGCGGAGCGCAGGGCGCGCGCCTGCGGCGCGGGCCGGTTGTCCGCCCACGTATGCGCCGCGCCGAGCGGCCGGCCTGCGCCATCGACCGCCAGCAGGCTGTGCATGGCCGCGGACAGGACCACGCAGTCGATGCGCGCCGGGCTTTGCCCGGCCAGTCGCGTCAGGCAGTCGAGCAGGGCGTCGAGCACGACCGCGGGGTCGAGCTCCGCGGCCCCGGGCTCAGGCGAGCGCAGCGGGTATTCGACGGCGGCGTCCAGGCCGCTGAAGCGCGCGTCCTCGAAGAGCAGGGCACGCGTACTCGAGGTACCGATGTCGACTGCGGCGATCAGCATGGAATGGGCGGGCGGGTGTCGGTCATGGTCGCGGCGGGCGCGCAATCCGGGCGCCGGCGGTAGAATCCGCGCCCGACCATTCTACGGTGACCGTCCGGTGACTTTCCGCATCGCCCCCTCGATCCTTTCCGCCGATTTCGCCCGCCTGGGCGAGGAGGTGCGCAACGTGCTGGCCGCCGGCGCCGATGTGGTCCATTTCGACGTGATGGACAATCATTACGTGCCCAACCTGACCATCGGCCCGATGGTGTGCGAGGCGGTGCGCCCGCATGCGGTCAAGGACGGCAAGCCGGCGCCCATCGACGTGCACCTGATGGTCCGGCCGGTCGACCGCATCATTCCCGATTTCGCCAAGGCGGGCGCGGACATCATCAGCTTTCATCCCGAGGCCTCCGAGCACATCGACCGCACGCTCGGCTTGATCCGCGAATCCGGCTGCAAGGCCGGCCTGGTGTTCAATCCCGCCACCCCCCTGCACTACCTGGACCACTTGATGGACCGGTTGGACTTGATCCTCATCATGTCGGTCAATCCTGGGTTCGGCGGGCAGACATTCATTCCCGAGGCGCTTGCCAAGCTCAAGGCGGCGCGCGCGCGCATCGATGCCCATCGCGCCGCAGGCGGCCGGGACATCTGGCTCGAGGTCGATGGCGGCGTCAAGGCCGACAACATCCGCGCCATCGGCGCGGCCGGCGCGGACACCTTCGTGGCGGGATCGGCGATATTCGGCGCGCCGGACTATCGCGCCGTGATCGACGCCATGCGCGCGGAACTCGGCGCGCTCTGAGCCGGCGTGCGGGTGGCCGCCGCCGGCGCCACGCGCACGGCTCAGGCCAGCGCCCCGGCGTTCGGCAGTACAAAACCCGCCGCGTCGAGCGCCTGCCGCAGGCCGGCGCGTTGATCGTCATCCAGTTCCACCAGGGGAGGGCGCACCGTGCCCCAGTCCGCGCGACCGGACTTCCAGGCGATCGCCGCCTTCATCGCCGGGATCATCGGGTAACGCGCGAACGCGGCGCGCGTGGTGTCAAGGGCCGCTTGCTGGGCGTCGGCATCGGCGAGCGTCCATTCCTTGAAGAGCTTGACGATGGGCCCCGGGTTGACATTGCCGGTGGCGGTGATGCACCCGGCACCGCCGCCGCGCATGTTGGCCAGGAGAAAGCTCTCGCTGCCGGCGAACACGTCGAATCCCTGCGGCTGGAAGCGCTCGAGCATGCCGCGGGTGTTCGGCCAGTCGCCGGAACTGTCCTTGATGCCGGCGATGGTGCCCGGATAGCGCTTGAGCAATCGCTCGATCAGGTTGAAGGTGATGGGCACGTTCGACACCGGCGGTATGTGGTACAGGTAGACCCGCAGCCGTACATCGGCGACCTGGTCGATCACGCTGGCGAAGGCGCGGTACAGGCCCTCGTCGCTGACACCCTTGTAGTAGAACGGCGGCAACATCAGTACGCCGCCGCAGCCGGCCGCGACCGCCGCGCGGGTGAGTTCGACGGCGTCCGGCAGCGCGCAGGCGCCGGTGCCCGGCATCAGCCGTCCCGGCGGAATGCCGGAGGCGACCAGCGCCTCGAGCAGGGCGCGCTTCTCGCCGACCGACAATGAATTGGCTTCCGAATTGGTGCCGAACACCGCCAGGCCGACATCCTGATCGATGAGCCAGCGGCAATGTCGCGCGAACCGGTCCGGGTCGGGCGAATGATCGGCATTGAACGGGGTCAGGACGGGCGAGAAGACGCCTTTCAGGCGCGGCTGGATGGACATGGAAGCGGGCTCGGTGAAGGAGAAGAAGGCACAGGCAGCGGCGGCTTTCCTACTTGGCGAACACCTGGCTCATGTCGGCGAACGCCTTGAACTCCAGCGCGTTGCCCGACGGGTCCAGGAAGAACATGGTGGCCTGCTCGCCGACTTCGCCCTTGAAGCGGATGTGCGGTTCGATGATGAACCGGGTGCCGACCGCGGAGAGCTTGTCGGCCAGCGCCTGCCATTGCTGCATCGACAGAATCGCGCCGAAGTGGCGCACCGGCACCGCATCCCCATCGACGGCATTGGTGGCGGCCGAGCCGCACTCGTCCGGCGCAAGGTGCGCCACCACCTGATGCCCGTAGAAATCGAAATCGACCCAGTCCGGGGCGCTGCGTCCTTCCGGACAGCCCAGCAGGCCTCCGTAAAAACCGCGGGCTTCGGCGATGTCGCGTACGGGGAAGGCAAGGTGGAACAGAGGTATGGCGGCCATGGCTGTGGGGGAGGAGGTGTCGTGGAACTCCTATTTTCCGGCAAAACGCTAATCTCCACCGGCGCCCGCATGCCGGCGCCGGGGCGCAGCGGCGCGATAATCATGCAAAATCGCGCCGCGCCCATAGAAGACCTATCACGAGAGACCCCGCCCATGTCCAGCAACGACAGCACACCGCAAGCCCCCGCCGACAATGCCGCAGGCGAGGGCCGGCCCGCCGGCATGTCCAAGGGCCTGACCAGCTACGGCGATGCCGGCTTCTCGCTGTTCCTGCGCAAGGCCTTCATCAAGGGCGCCGGCTATACCGATCGCGCCCTGGACCGGCCGGTGATCGGCATCACCAACACCGGCAGCGCCTACAACCCCTGCCACGGCAACGCCCCGCAACTGATCGAGGCCGTCAAGCGCGGCATCCTGATGGCCGGCGGCCTGCCGATGGACTTTCCCACTATTTCCATTCACGAGAGCTTCACCGCGCCGACCTCGATGTACCTGCGCAACCTGATGTCCATCGATACCGAGGAACTTCTGCGCGCCCAGCCGATGGATGCGGTGGTTCTGATCGGCGGCTGCGACAAGACCGTGCCGGCGCAGCTGATGGGGGCCGCCTCGGCGGGGCTGCCGGCGGTGCAGCTGATCACCGGCTCCATGCTGACCGGGTCGCACCGCTCCGAACGTGTCGGCGCCTGCACCGATTGCCGGCGCTACTGGGCCAAGTTCCGCGCCGAGGAGATCGATGCTGAGGAAGTCGCCGACGTCAACAACCAGCTGGTGGCCTCGGTGGGCACCTGCTCGGTGATGGGCACCGCCAGCACCATGGCCTGCATTGCCGAAGCACTGGGCATGACGGTTCCCGGCGGGGCGTCGCCGCCTGCGGTGACGGCGGACCGAATGCGCGCCGCCGAGCAGAGCGGCGTGCTGGCCGTCGAGGCCGCGCGCAACCGCCTTACCATCGACAAGATCCTCACCGCCAAGGCCTTCGAGAACGCCATGCGCGTGCTGCTGGCGATCGGCGGCTCAACCAACGGCATCGTGCACCTAACGGCGATTGCCGGGCGCATGGGCTACGACATCGACATGAGGGCGCTCGATCGCATGGGGCGCGAAACGCCGGTGCTGCTTGACTTGAAGCCCTCGGGC
>Ga0068877_10000602_pt1 | contig 30831 bp, 17 predicted proteins | sample NOAtaG_FD_66437 | JGI IMG/M metagenome (GOLD analysis project Ga0068877, IMG submission 66437) | Freshwater lake microbial communities from Lake Erie, under a cyanobacterial bloom - NOAA_Erie_Diel6S_1000h metaG | ecosystem: Environmental > Aquatic > Freshwater > Lake | place: USA: Ohio, Lake...
TTCAACAAATCGCTGATCAGAACCTGGTACGTCCGGTCAACTGTCGTCGTCACCGACGGGTTCGGTACGTCCGTCGCGCTCAGCCCTGTCGCAGGCGTCCACACATATTTATACAGCGGGTCCCCTTTCGGGTTCAGCGGCGTCGCAATCCCAGGGCATACCACCATTGCAGGTACCGGCGCAACCGACGGGAAATTCGCCACCTTAACCTGTATCGCCACCGTTGTATCACAAAGTCCCAGGGGATCTGACACCCGCAGTTGATAGACGATATCGGCACGAGTTGTTACCGTTGGGTTATTTGAATTTGGATTGCTCAAGCCAGATGCAGGTGTCCAGCGATAGATTAATCGGGGATCAGAGCCTGGGTTGAGTTGAGTGGGGATATCCGGGCAAACCACCATAGCAGGTTTGGGCACCTGTTTGGAGAAATCAATTACTTCTACGCTGACCCCTACGACCGTATCACAGACCCCGCTGAAATCGGAAATCGTGACCTGATAAACCCTATTTACCGTTGACGTAAACCTTGGATTAGGCGCATTGGGGTTATCCAATCCGGCAGTAGGTGTCCAGGCATATCGGTACCCATTGGATGCGTTTGCATTCAGTGGGGTAGGGACATCTTTACAGACAACCGCTACCGGGGGTGGTGTAACCTTGAGGAAGTCCACTAATTTGACATTCACCCTGGAAGAAACCGTATCCAGGCATCCATTTCCGGTGCCTACGATCAGGCTGACCCCGACAGAGTCTATGCCATCTGCGAAAACGAAGACCGGATTTTGCTGGGTGGACAACTGTCCATCGCTCAGCAGCCACCTCCAGCTATTTGTATTTTCCAGCAAGTTCAACGTTTTATCTTCGAACAGCAGGCGGTTTTCACGATCCGAGCAACCCTCCAGTTTGACGCTGAAAGCCGGATTCAGGAAGGGGCCTGTCACTGTCAGTTGCCGGGTGAGGGTATCCGGGCATAAACCAGGAGAAATCAGGGTTACCGGGAAGACCCCTGCGGAGGGAAAAGTAAAAGTAAGTTGTTGGGCAACCGTATCCCCGATGGGGTTTTTCAGGTCGCCGATAATCCATCGGGGCAATCCGGGGCCTTCGATTGTACTGTTCAGGTGTAAACCAAAGCCATCGCAAGCTGGGACATAGGTAAACGATGAAGGGATTTTATTCACCAGGACCACCTCTACATTGATAAACGTATCGCAGGAGAAGTCCAGTGGGGTAATCCTGACCCTATAAGTCCTGCTGGCCGCAACCGTCACCGATGGGTTAACCGAATTGGGGTTCTCCAGTCCATCTGCTGGCGTCCATTGATACAGGAAGGGGATATTTCCCGGCGCAATCGGATTAAGTTGAATTTTCTGACCGAGACACGCTTCGATACGGGTAGCTGAAACGAATCTTGAGGGTCTGGTGCTGCCAGCTTGGAAAGGTTTTTCTATAAAAGCCACGCATCCGTTCTGGGAAGTTAGCGTTAAGCGTAATTTTCCTGTAACCCCCGTAGGCACGGAGAAAAATTCTGGTGCCCGGACATTTGAGCGGAGCGTATCCCTACCTGGGACAATTACTTCCCATTTCCATCCTACGATGGGGGAAACTGCATCTGTAGAAAGATCATTGACCTTTAAGAAGGATTGCCCCCCGAAGCAGTCAACCAGACTGAGGGAGAAATCTGCTTTAATGGAGTTATACTGGAGGAAGACTGCGTGTTGCGACCTGTGTTCGCAGATCAGGCCAGGCTCTGCGACCAGCGTCGCGGTATATCGGCCAGTATCTGGAAATGTGATTGTAGGGCTGAAATCTGTTGATATCTCTTCGAAACCCGGCCCTTCGAAATACCAGAGGAAATTGGCTGCATTTTCGCTCGTATTCTCGAATTTAACGGTGAGGTTATCGCACTGTACCGCTGGCGCGGAAATCGCGGCCGTGATACGTTCGCATTCGATGACGTTATACTGGAAATCCCTTCGGGTCAGAGATAATAGCTGCCTTGTAGTGCGGTCGTATTCCTCGATACTTACACCGATTACATACTGGCCGACCTGGCCGGGTTGGGCCGTCATGAGGCCATTTACAGGATTAATAACCAGTGGGGTCCCGAAGCCCATCATGTTGTTGATCGAATAGATGGGGTTACCTGGAGCATTATTCCATACCACTGTATCGTAGGGTGGGGAATCCGGAAAATTAGGCTTTGGGATGAAGATAGTCCCCCCCTGAAAAGGTGTGAACAATTTATAGACCAGTGAATCGCCATCCTCATCGGTGGCGGAATGATCGAAGTTGAGCGGTTCGTCCCTGCAGATAAAAATTGGTGGCCAGGCCCTGAACTGCGGACTGTTGTTACAGCGGGCCATCGCCGCTTCCGTGAGTACGATATCGAAAGTCGCACCAGTTTCAAGGGGCTTTACGACATTTCGTACGGTGGCGTTGCGGCAGCAGCGCTGATATACAAAATGGTAACCACCGGCGCGGGGCTCCAGGGTAACTATCGTCCTGTAGGTCGTGGTATGCACACAAACATCACGGGAATTGATCACACACTTATCAATCACATTGGTCAACGTATCATCCCCCATTTTAGCCACTTGCAAATTACGCAACAGTAGCCCGTCGCGGTCAAAAATACCGATAGCGGCGGGGTCATCAAACGGAGCCAATTCATCCCCGCTAAAGCAATCCCGGAATACCCGGAGGGTAATTTCGTAGCGGTTGTTTCCCAGGCATCTGTAGCCCATCTCCCCGCCGACGATATGAGTGGCCTTTAGAGGTTGCCACGGCGCGATAGCAAGTACGAGCAACACCAAAGCCGCAAGCAGCTCTTTTACAAGACGATTTTGTGGCCATTTCCTGCCCACGGCTGAAATATCTATTTGCATAGCGCCTAATTATTGTGGTTTTGCAATCCTCGTGCTGACTTTGACGATTTCTACGCGACGTTCTACAGAAGCCGCTATACTAAAAACCGACCCTTTTAAATCCTCCAGGCGGTCAGGTACCTCTTTTTTCGACTGGGATTCCCCAAAAGCAAGTTCGATAATTTCGAATTGTCCATTTTCCAGGTATGGCTTGAATGCACCGTTCCGGTATTGCCTAAAGAAATTGATTACCGACTTCGTCCTCCTGGAGCTGATGATTTCGTTGAACCGGGTGCTTGCACGGGGGCTTGAATAGCCCTTGAGTTCTATGGTGATTGCCCTTCCCTTGCCGAGATAGTTCAGCAACTGCTCAGAAAAATATTCCAGGCTCTTCAATCCGCCCTTAACTTCGCGCTCGAAGAAAGATTCGTACAGTTCGGCATAATAGAATTTTTGCTCTGCACTGGCCCCTTCGGAAAAATTATCTATAAATAGCTGTTTTCTGGCATAATATGCCTCACAAAGCGATTTGAAATCCGATACGGTCACCCTGGACATCGAGCGGCCATCCGGCAGTGCGTTGTCAAAATATAAGGCGATTGGCAGCTCCGGGAAATCAATCCTTTGGAGGGGTAGTTCCACGGTGATATTCCGGCTAAGGCTGCGCAATAGTTCAGAAGTGGCTTCAAACGGCACAGTAATAGTTTCGTAGCCGAGTTTGGACGCCTCGATCAGGTATGGGGCATTGACATTGATTGTAAAATAAAACTCGTGGCTTTCTTCATTCACCAGGTTACTCGCAGGGATTGTATCGCCATTCGCGATTTCAAAAATTTCGACCTTTGCTCCTTTTAACGGGGAGTTGTCTGCATCATCGAATGTCAGTGCAGTGAGATTAACATACATCGGGTCGAGCGACATATTGCGGGCAAGAACGATTTCCTGCCCATCCACGGGCTGCCCGCCCAGGTCAACTTCCAATTCTGCAGGGATAAACTCCGGTTTTTGTGCGAGGATTCTATACTTTCTGTCCCGCTGGAGTTTAAAATCGAAGCTATTGCCGGAAAGGTTTGTCTTTGTCTCCAGCAGCTTTTCGCCGCCGGGTCTTTTTTCGTACAGAGAGACCGTAGCGCCCTCCAGCGAGTTTTTCGATACCGCATTGAGGACCGAAACGTCCAGGCGAATGTTGAGGTCAATTTGCGTTTCATAGATATCGTGGCAGCAGGCCTCTTTATCAGAATCAAGGAATATCGCCCCTCTTCGGTTGGACGAAACGAGCCCTTTATCCCCCTCACCGTTCAGTGCATAGTGAATATCATCGTAGCTTGAATTAGCAGGAGATTTAAGATGCTGGGGGGCTTCCCAGTTTTTCGCGTTGAGCCGGGCCCGATAAATATCATACCCGCCCAGGGAAGGCCGGCCTTCGGTACTAAAGTAAAGGTACTGTGAGGCATCATGGAAAAAAGGACCCACATCATTGGCCTTCGTGTTGAGTACGGCGAGGTTCTGTGCAGAAGCTACATTGCCGTCTTCCCCGATTGCTCCATACCAGATATCCAATTCGCCTGCCCCACCTGGCCGGTTGGAAACGAAAAACAGCCAATTTTGAGTACTCCCTGCAATCTGGCCGACGGCAGGCTGGGTTGTAGTGAACCCGGGGACATTGATATCCAGGCGTAGCGGTGCGCCCCACGTGTCGGGGCCTGAGCGCTTGCGGAAATATAATTCGCAACGGGTATCCGACGCGTTCAGGTATTCGCAAACCCCATAATATACCCCATCGCCTTGCGGAAGAAATGCCGAATAGGCAATGTGGCGGTTGGGCAGGTTAAAGCTGTCACCCAGCATCATGCCGGTCTTTCCGTCATCGGCCCGAATGACCCGTATCATCGCCTTTTGGGGTTGCTTTGTATCCCGGCCTTGCTTCTTCTGGAAGCGGAAAGAAGTATAATAAATGGTATCCCCACGAAAGATGGCTCCAAAATCTGAGAAATCCGTATTGATGCCCATTCCCAGGTTCCGGGCTTCCGGTGTTGCCTGGATACCGCGGGCCTGCATATTGCTCACCTCCGCTTCGGTGCAATCGGACACCCCTTGTTCGGCTATCTGTACCCATAAAGGATTCCCAGGTGCAGGATTTTCCATATAGGCCGCATAGTCGGAACGTGCCTCCGCATAATTACCAGTCTTCTGGCGTACCAGTGCAAGCCAGAGGCGGGCCTGGAGGAACTGGCGTGTGGTGTCAAGATCCAAAACCCTGAGATATCCACGCACTGCATAGCTGTAGGCATTAAAATACCGCGCAGCTTCGGCATACTTATACCACACCTCTAAAGCAGTGGTATCGTAATTCAAAGCAGCTTCGTAATATTTGAATGCTGGATAATAGTCCTTTTGCGCAAACGCACTGTCTGCTGCTGTCAGCCACTCCTGACGGGTCTGTACGACCTGCCCATGCAGGCAGCTCCCAATACCGGCGATCAATATTGTGATCCAAATAAATTTTCTCATATTAGGTCGAATCTGTGGTGTTGAAAAAAGACAAACAAGACAACCTCAGGAGGGGGGAGAGGAACAAGATTGCCGATATCAAATCAAAGGACAAATTTTATACTCGGGTAGCTGCCGCTTGCGCTTGACCTTTGCCAGGTGATAATGTACGAAAAACTCAGGACCGCTGCGGTTTCGGGTCGCTACTTCAAACTCTGAAACGTTCACATCATAACTAAATCCCGCACGCCAACCATTATATACCACTTCAAAAGCGGGGGCCAGGGCCTCAGAAAAATCAAACGAACGGTAGTTGGCCACAAATTGGATGGCAAGCTGATTACCCGGTTGGCGGTTTAAATGCCACTTTATCCCAAAACCGTTTAACCACTGCTTATAGGTCGCCTGGCTCTGGAACATGGTATTGTAGATCAGGTCAATATTACTCCCAACTTTTATAGTCGCTAATATATATGGTGTGAACCGCACCGGAAGGCTGATATCGGAAATATCATCCTCGATAAAATTCTGCAGCGGCGTATTAAGGTGAAAAATCCCTATACCCGCATCAATTTTGGTACGCATCTCGAGCCGATCCACCAGCTCGTCGTCCACCCGGGTCTGAAAACGAAAATTCAACCCCGTATTGAAGTCTGCAAAAAAGTTCCGCCGATTTGAAAAGTCTTCCAGCGTAGGAAGCGAGGGATCCACAGCACCCGTCGAGGGGTCATATTGTGCATCAAAAATTAGACCGTTCGCTTGAAACCTGCGCTGCGAAAGACCCCATTGCCCTCCAACCGTAGCATAAAATTTAGGCGCAAGACGCTTCGTATAAGAACCGTTGACGTGGAAGTTGGAGTAATTCAGCCGTGAAACGCCCCCCTGATCGTAATTGAACCCCATCCCCAAGGCAAAGAAACCGTCGGCACGGTCCTTGCCCGGAAGTTTGGTCTCACCAGCCAAAGTAAGGGTGCTGTATTCCACCGGGACAGAATGCCACTGGCTCCTGAAATTCCCCATAAGCCGCGTCTCCCCTGGAAATACCCCTGTCAAGCCTGGACTGATATTGAAAGGAGCTGAATAGAACTGCGTGAAGTGGATGTCCTGTGCATTAAGTACATTACATACCAAAAGAATTCCCCCAAGAAAATTCATGAATGCCAGGAATCTTGGAATAATGCTATACTTACTCATTGGCATCGGTTTTGACAAAAACATTCTAAATGTAATCTTCCCGCGGCAAATTATGGTTTTTTTTTTACGTATAAAAAAATTTTTACTATTTATGCGCGCACAGGACAGTAGTTGATAAAAGTATTTCTAATAAAATTGCCGTAAGTGCGACGTACCCCAGGTATGGCAGCAGACCTCCTCCCTGTAAACATAATGGGAAAACCTGCTTTTTCATCCACACAAAGACTTTTGAGAAAATATACCCCGGCTACGCGACAAAAGGTACATACGCAAAAAAAGGTACAATGGATTTTTAAAAGGACCTTTTCCGGCCTGCAATGATTCCACCTCAGCGACGCTGGTGATTACTGCCCACTCCTATTACCAACTTCCGGATAGTGCGCCGATAGCAGCCTGCGTGCCAATCCACAAAGTACAAAAAAACACCGTTTAACCCCAAAAAACAACCGTTTTCTTAAAATACCCTGCCGAAGCCAATTGATAGTATCCGCTTTTTAAATCAAAACGCACAAAAAACCCAATTAGCCCACCACTCCCTAAATTATTGTGCACCAATATGTTCATTGACCCGTTTTTTGGTCAAAGCCGTTTTGAAGTGCCTGAAAAGTTTGCTTACCTTGCGCACTGAATCCGCTAAAGACCCATAATTTTTCCATGAAACACGATCACAAGGATCAGATCAATCATGTTCGTCCAAATTCTCGTTTGCTTGTTCTTTGACAGTATTTGAGTGGGGTTGCACAGTAGTCGTAGTTTAGTAGCTTTAGCGGAAGAGTACTTTTGCATGTTGTGTATGTGTTACGCACTGTACAACCCCACACCTCGTTAGAATCTCAATCTCAAAAGCTATATTTTGTGAAAAAAACGATCTTACTACTCACTACGCTCGTGCTTGCCGCAACCCATTTGCAGGCAAGGATTCTGTTCGTAAAGCCAGGTGGAAATGGCGACGGATCTTCCTGGGAAATGGCCTGTGGCAACCTCCAGCAAGCCCTTCAATCCGCAGTCGAAGGCGATGAAATCTGGGTCGCAAAGGGTTTGTACCTCCCTACCCAAAGCGCCGACCGCTACGCCGCCTTCTGCATCCCTTCAGGTGTAACCCTCCTGGGAGGTTTTGCCGGTAATGAAACCGATGCAAACTCACGTGATTTCACTTTGAACAAGACGATCTTATCCGGCGAAATCGGTCTGCCCGGCGATACCGATAACTCTTTCACCGTCGTTATTTTTTCCAATGTCAGTAATCAAACCAAGATTGACGGTTTCGAAATCACCGGAGGTAATGCCAATAATCCCTCTCAGATAAAGGATCCGTCCAACTGTGGCGGGGGCATTTTCAACAGTGCCGTAGCAGCCTCTTCCTCCCCCGTTATTGTCAATTGCCAGCTCAGGCGCAATAAGGCTTTCTTCGGCGGAGGTATCTTTAATAACGTCGAACAAGGCGGTGACTGTAGCTCCACGCAAATCCTCCACTGTGAATTCCTCCAAAATGATGCCAAACTCGAAGGCGGAGCCATGTATAACCGCGGAACCGAAGGCGGGTATTGCAACCTCATCATAAAAAACTGCAATTTCGAAGGCAACCAATCATTATATGGTGCAGGGATTTTCAATTTCGCCAGTAATAATGGAAAGACCTCCCCACTGATTGACAACTGCGTTTTCTCAGAGAATGGGGCAGGTATCCGTGCTTCTGCAATCTATAATCATAGCCTGGATACAGGACAATGCAGCCCTGAGATACTCCCAAACTGCCGTTTCGAAAATAATTCGGAAATGGTCGGTGGAAATATTGGCGGCAGCCCTGATCAACAGGACGACAAAAAGCAAAGCAAGAACAATAACCGCAACGTCATCATCCGCACCACACAGCAGGGTTCCTGCAATACAACAACTACGGATAACGATCGCCGCTGATTGACCTTGTCGCAACGGGCTGTCCATAGCAGCAGATTGGACATCACATCTTCATTCTGCTATGATGAACAACTGTTCCGACAAATCTATTGGCAAAAAGGTAGGCTGCCCAAATCCACATTTCCTCCTGTAAGGACAATCCCTACACGCTTCCCCTCGAAAATACCAGGGTTACAGCGTACAACAGCATAAGGTACAGCGCATGAAGGCTCGATGATGATCTTCATGCGCTCCCATATTATGCGCATCGCTTCGATAATCGCATCCTCCGATACGGTCAGGATATCGTCCACATGGGTACGGATAATTCCAAAGGTTTTATCCCCCAAAGTGGTACGGAGCCCATCTGCGACCGTATCTGTGGAGGGGTTCGTTTCAATCCGGCCACTGTGGAATGCCCGCCAGGCATCGTCCACCCTCTCCGGTTCGGCCCCGATAACCTTACATCCAGATGAAAAATAGCGGCAGCTCAATGCTGTACCGCTCAATAGCCCGCCCCCTCCAACCGGGGCCAGCACAAAATCCAGTGGACCGGCCGATTCGATCAGCTCTAATGCAGCAGTCGCCTGCCCGGCAATAACGTTATAGTCGTTATACGGATGGATGAAATGTGCGCCTGTTCGCCGGACAGTCTCTTCAAGTGCCCTTTCCCTCGCTTCCTGCGTCGGGGCACAAAGGATGATTTCCGCCCCATAACCAGCAGTAGCTGCCTGCTTAATGGCAGGCGCATTGGCCGGCATGACAATATATGCAGGAATCCCCAGTATCTGTGCCGTCTTTGCCACCGCCTGGGCATGGTTGCCGGAAGAATGGGTAGCCAACCCCCGCGAGCGCCCGGCTTCAGAAAGCCGAATTCCCGCACTTGCAGCTCCCCGCATTTTAAATGCCCCGATTTTTTGGAAGTTCTCGCATTTAAAAAAAAGGGAAGCACCCGCCATCCCATCCAACGTTGAGGAAGTCATTACCGGCGTCCTGTGGATCATCGCCCGGATCTGCTCCGCCGTTTCCAAAATATCCGTTTTACCCGGAATATCCGTCAAAGGTATCAGGCCCATATCGCAATAAATTATACCAGACCTGGTACCATGGATCGGCACGGGCTGAAAATGGCTCTTATTCCCCCATACCATGCTTTTTCCGGTCGCAACAAGTCTATTGAAACAAATTATTCAGCTCCGTTTAAAAAGTTATACATTTTTCCAGGATAAAACCTCACTGAAGTGCTCTGACCCTTCGGAAAAAAATTGGGAACGTATTCAAGGGCTATAGATTGAAGACAAGCACTTCACCGAGCCCGCTGTGCTTGCGGAATCACGCGCCATCCTCCCAAAGCCCCGCCCGGGGCGACAGAGCGACACCTCTTCATCGAAAAATGTGCAGTCTTTCTAACAACCCCGCTAAAATAATCAATATTTTGAAAATGCGGCATTAGCCGGGCGACGGGGTGAAAAGGCTGGAAGCTACCTTATATGTCGTTTTGGCGCTTTATATACAATATACAATGCTGCCGTAAAAGTCTTTTACCCCCTGCAATGACAAAGCTCATAGATATGCTTTGCATTTTGCATTGAAAAAGAGGTCTTTTTAAGTTAATATGCAGAAAAAAGGGCAATATGGAAATCCTTTCAAGGAAAACACTCGGGCAATTCCACAAAGACCTTCGCTGGTCAACGCGGATATATGTACTCATAGCAGTCATCCTCGGCGTGGGCGCATTTGTCCTGGGGCTATGGGGAGCGTATCGGGCCATCGCGATGGTGCTCGCCATAGGGCTGGTGTTGTTTGCAGAATTTGTCGCCCTCGCGTTCCAGCGCCATGCAGGAATATGGCGTATCATCGCCTGGAGCGTTGCTCTGATACTCGCTGCCCTATTACTGATCGGATGGCAGCATTGATAAAAATCATTTCCGGCCATGACAAGGGTCATCCGCCATTGAGGGGGTATGCTGTAATTTGTGGGCCGCAAGGCAAGGGTTTTTACCTGCGGCTGCAAAACACTTTTAATTATTCGGGTGATTTTAGGGAATATTGGAGCATCCCCCGCGGATGCTCTTTTTTTTTTACCTTAGCATCACCATAAAAACAGGTGTATTAGATCTTGTTGCGACAGCATCATCCTGCGGTAGAAACGGCTTTTTTTCGCCCACACTACGTTGGACCACCGCAACAAATCTATGATGTGCGGCACTGCCGAAAGATGTATTTTACCCTAAACCAGATTGATATGGCGCGTCCTGATTTCAGTGCTTTACCGCTTGATTTAAGCCTTAGCGGCCACTCCCTCCCTGCCGGACAAGGCGCCTGGGAAACTGCCGAACAGATTCCAGTACCACCCCGGTTTTCCCCTTCAGATCTGCCCGGACTGCAGCACCTGGGATATGCCGCCGGCCTGCCGCCTTTTCTGAGGGGCCCTTACAGCACGATGTATGCTGTGCGCCCATGGACGATCCGGCAATATGCGGGTTTTTCTACAGCAGAAGAAAGCAATGCCTTCTACCGCCGCAACCTCGCACAAGGGCAGAAGGGTCTCTCCGTCGCATTTGACCTGGCCACCCATCGGGGCTACGACTCCGACCACGAGCGGGTAGCTGGCGACGTAGGTAAAGCCGGTGTTGCTATTGATTCCGTCGAAGATATGAAAATCCTGTTCGACCAGATCCCCCTTGGTGAAATGTCCGTCTCCATGACGATGAACGGTGCAGTTATCCCAATTATGGCGTTTTACATCGTAGCTGCGGAAGAGCAAGGCGTAGCCCCTGAAGCGCTGAACGGGACAATTCAAAACGACATCCTCAAGGAATTTATGGTGCGTAATACTTACATCTACCCCCCTGCACCTTCGATGCGTATCATCGCCGATATTTTCGCTTATACCTCCAGGCACATGCCTAAGTTCAATTCCATCAGTATAAGCGGCTATCACATGCACGAAGCAGGCGCACCTGCCGATCTTGAACTCGCCTATACCCTAGCCGATGGCCTTGAATATCTACGCGCAGGCAGTGGAACGGGGCTCGATATAGATGATTTTGCCCCACGCCTCTCCTTTTTCTGGGCAGTTGGCATGAACCATTTTATGGAAATCGCAAAAATGCGGGCAGGACGTCTCCTCTGGGCATACCTCGTCAAGCGCTTTGCCCCTAAAGACCCTAAATCCATGGCCTTACGTGCCCATTGCCAAACTTCTGGATGGAGCCTCACCGAGCAGGACCCTTACAACAATATTACCCGCACCACCATCGAGGCATTAGCTGCCGTGCTTGGCGGCACACAGTCTCTTCATACCAACTCCCTCGACGAAGCGATTGCGCTGCCGACAGATTTTTCTGCTAAAATCGCACGCGATACGCAGATCTTCCTACAGCAGGAAACCGGAATAACCCGTACCATTGACCCCTGGGGCGGCGCTTATTACACAGAATACCTGACCGATCAACTGCTTCGTCGTGCCTGGGGGCACCTACAGGAAATAGAAGCCCTGGGGGGGATGGCGAAGGCGATAGAACAGGGCCTGCCGAAGCTGCGCATCGAAGCTGCGGCAGCGCGCAAACAGGCGCGCATAGATAGTGGCAAAGATTATATCGTAGGTGTAAATGTCTATCCCCTCGGGCACGAGGATCCGATGGATATCCTTGAAGTAGATAATACGGCCGTTCGCGAGGCCCAGCTCAAACGCCTCCAGGCAGTGAAAGCCCAGCGGGACGGCAAAGCAGTCGAAACGGCATTGGAAGCCCTCTTCCATTGCGCTCAAAGCGGAGAAGGCAACCTATTGGAGCTTGCGGTAAACTGTGCCCGAAAAAGGGCTACCTTGGGAGAAATCTCCTTCGCTCTGGAAAAGGCTTTTGGCAGATTTACCCCTGCAATCCGTTCTATATCCGGTGTCTATTCCAGCGAAATGGCGCAAAACGACGATGATTTCCTTCAGGCTAAGACCCTTGCCGATGCTTTTGAAGCACTCGAAGGACGCAGGCCCCGGATTATGATCGCGAAACTCGGGCAGGACGGCCACGACCGGGGCGCAAAAGTCATCGCGACCAGCTTCGCCGATTTAGGATTCGATGTGGATATCGGCCCATTATTTCAAACCCCTGCAGAAGCAGCGCGCCAGGCTGCCGAAAACGATGTCCACATCCTCGGCATTTCCTCTCTGGCAGCAGGCCATAAAACCCTGGTGCCACAAACAATTGAGGCATTGGAAGCACTGGGCAGGAAGGATATCCTCGTCGTCGTAGGCGGCGTCATCCCTCCGCAGGACTATGCGTTCCTTTTCTCCAAAGGGGTAGCTGCCATTTTTGGGCCGGGAACTAAAATCTCCAGGGCTGCAAAGCAGCTCCTGGAGATTTTAATGCGTAGCGAAGGGGAAGACAGGTAAAATGAAATGTTTTATTGAGGTTGTGTAGAAAGCCCCCGGCATATTCTTTGACCGCTTGCGCCGCCGAAAAATATTTTTTCGAGACGCTGAAGGCGGCAAAAGTCTTTTACACAACCCCACAAACACCTATTAGACAGGTGCTTTGGATAATGCCAGCCCGAGCACCTCTTCCATAGTCCCTACATAGTGGAATTGGACGCCCTTGATATAATCCGGGTTGATTTCTTCGATATGTTTGCGGTTAAATTTACTCAGGATAACTTCCCGCATACCTGCCCTTTTGGCAGCCAGGATTTTTTCCTTGATTCCACCTACCGGGAGTACCTTTCCCCGCAGGGTTATCTCTCCTGTCATAGCCGTGAAAGGCCGCAGCGGTTTACCCGTGAACAGTGAAGCCAGTGCGGAAAGGATAGTAATTCCGGCGGAGGGTCCATCTTTTGGGATTGCACCTTCGGGAATATGGATATGGATGTCCTGTTTATCCAGGGTTTGTGGATCTACGCCGATTACTGCACTATGAGCCTTGAGGTAGCTAAGGGCCGTGCTGGCCGATTCTTTCATTACCTCGCCGAGGTTACCGGTGAGCGTCATTTTACCACTTCCATTGCTCAGACTGGACTCTACGAAAAGGATTTCGCCCCCGACATTCGTCCAGGCCAGGCCGATGGCGACACCGGGCGGCTGAGCTTCCTGATAAATCCCTGCAATAAAATTAGGGGGTCCAAGGATAGGCTCGACATCGTCCACAGTGAGTACAGGGTTATAGGTTTCCTGTGTGGCCACCTGCCTTGCGATACGCCGCATCACTGCCCCGATCTGCCTGTTGAGCGAACGGACGCCCGATTCACGGGTATAATCCTCAATAATTTTTTGGATCACCTTATTGCTCAATTTCACATGACCAGCCTGGAGCCCGTGTGCTTTAATCTGCTCGGGAACGAGGTGTCGCCTGGCGATTTCGATTTTCTCCTCTGTGGAATACCCACTGATTTCGATAATCTCCATGCGGTCCAGCAAAGCTGGTTGAATGGAAGAAAGGCCATTTGCGGTAGCGATAAACAACACCTTGGACAGATCGTATTCCAGCTCGAGGTAGTTATCGTAGAAGGAGCTGTTTTGCTCCGGGTCGAGTACCTCGAGTAAAGCGGAAGAGGGGTCTCCCCGAAAATCACGCCCTACCTTATCAATTTCATCCAGGATGAAGACCGGGTTGCCGGTACCCGCCCGTTTGACCGATTGCAGGATTCGGCCTGGCAGTGCCCCGATATACGTTTTGCGATGGCCCCGGATTTCGCTTTCGTCGTGAAGGCCGCCGAGCGACATCCGGACGAATTGCCTGTTCAGCGCATTGGCGACAGAGCGCCCCAGGGAAGTTTTCCCGACCCCGGGCGGTCCGACCAGGCAAAGGATAGGCGCATCGAGATCCCCTTTCAGTTTGAGGACGGCGAGATGCTCGATGATGCGGTCTTTCACTTTTTCGAGCCCAAAATGGTCTTTATCAAGGAATTTCCGCACCCTTTTCAGGTCATAGTTATCTTTGCTGAAGGAATTCCAGGGCAGGTCCAGGAGGAATTCCAGGTAGGTCACCTGGATTGAGTATTCGGCTACCTGAGGGTTCATGCGCTGTAGCCTGCCGATTTCCCGATGGAAATGGGCCTCTGCCTCTGCCCCCCATTTTTTCGTAGAAGCCTTGGTCAGTAATTTTTGGATTTCTTCCTCCTGAGGGTTTTGCCCGAGTTCTTCCTGGATTGTCTTCAGTTGCTGGTTGAGGAAATAATCCCTTTGTTGTTTCTCCAGGTCCCCGCGCACTTTCATCTCGATTTTGTCCTTCAATTCCAGGAGTTGGAGCTGGGTATGCATTTCGCGCAGGATGAGGTCTGCCTTATCGCGCAGGCTGTCCATTTCCAGAATATACTGTTTGACCTCGATTTTGGTGTTGAGGTTGGAAGCGATAAAATTGAGGAGGAAGTTGGGGTCGTTGATACTGCGCAACATCACCATTGCCTCCGAGGGGATATTGGGGGAGAGTTCGATGATTTTTTTTGCCAGGTCCAGTATAGTAGAGATTAGTGCCTCGAATTCGAGGGAATCTGCCGGAGTTGTTTGCTCGAGTGTTTCGATTTTACCTTCCAGGTGGGGGTTCTGCCGGGTAATTTCCCTAAGGCGGAAGCGTTTCTGCCCCCGCAGGATTGCGGTGGTCGTACCATCGGGCATCCGCAGTAATTTGAGTACACGGGCAATACTGCCGATCGAATACAGGTCTTCCGCACCGGGGTTTTCCACCTCCACATCGCGCTGCGAGAGTACCCCGATGAGGCGGTTGGTGCTATAGGCTTTTTGGATCGCCCGGATTGACTTATCTCGGCCAACCGTGATTGGGATGACAATTCCCGGGAAGAGCACGGTATTTTTCAGCGCCAGGAGTATCATTTGATCGGGATAGGGCTCCTGGGTGTTGAAATCGCCCTCTTCTTCTACAGAAAGCATCGGGAAGAAATCACCGCCCTCATCCTCGATATCCCTGGAACTGAACATTTCTTCGAACATATTTTCTTTATTTATCATATCATTTAAACGGAGTTAAGCAATAAACCCGGAAGCAAGTCGGAAGACCGTCACCTAAGTGGCCTGTAATTCATTGAGACAGCGGAGCTGAGGCCTCTGCAAAGCACATAGGACAGCGCAGTACAAAGCGCGAGGCAATTCCACCCCCTACACTGCCGGATTGTCAGTATTTTACATAGAAAAAAGCCGGATAAAAACAGGTCAAGATTCGTGCCATATATAGAACAAGCGGAAAATGGCAATACAAGTGGTCAAATCCTCCAAAAGGAACGACAAAAAGGCAGATAACCGAAAGCGATACGATAAGTTATGCCAAAGCCTCCTCCAGCCCCTGCGGCATCTCTGCCATTTGGGTATCCGGCGCCTCGTCCTTTTCGATTTTGAGGTTATCAATAATAAAGTCCTGACGTTCGGGGGTATTTTTGCCCATGTAATATGCCAGGATTTCGTCCAATACGGTATTCTCGTTGAGCAAAACGGGTTCGAGGCGAATATCTTCACCGATAAAAGCGCTGAACTCATCGGGGGAGATTTCGCCCAGGCCTTTAAAACGGGTAATTTCCGCTTTGCCACGGAGCATTTTGACCGCAGCCTGTTTTTCTGCTTCGCTATAGCAATAGAATTTCTGTTGCTTGTCGCGTACCCGGAAAAGTGGCGTTTGGAGGATGTAGAGATGGTTATTGCGCACCAATTCGGGGAAAAACTGGAGGAAGAAGGTCAGGAGGAGCAGGCGGATGTGCATCCCGTCCACATCCGCATCGGTGGCAATAACGATCCGGTTATAGCGGAGGTCTTCGAGACCGTCTTCGATATTTAGGGCATGCTGCAGAAGGTTGAACTCTTCATTTTCGTAAACGACTTTTTTAGTCAGGCCGAAACAATTGAGCGGTTTACCGCGGAGGCTGAAGACTGCCTGGGTCTGGACGTCGCGCGATTTGGTGATGGAGCCGCTTGCCGAGTCGCCCTCGGTAATAAAGAGGGTAGTCCCGAGGCGCAATTCATCGGACACTTTTCGGTTGGAATCGTTGAAATGGATGCGGCAATCGCGCAGTTTTTTATTGTGCAGATTGGCCTTTTTAGCGCGTTGGTTGGCCAGTTTTTGAATATCGGCAATTTCTTTTCGCTCGCGTTCCGACTGCAGGATACGTTTTTCCAGCGCTTTAGTCGTCTCGGGATGCGTATGGAGGAAGTTGTCCAGATGTTTTTTGATAAAATTACCCATGAAGGTCCGGATAGTCTCTCCTTCCGGCGACATGTGGGTAGAGCCCAGCTTCGTTTTCGTCTGGGATTCAAATACCGGCTCTTCCACCCGTATGCTCACGGCGGCGACGATCGAGGTCAGGATGTCCCGCCGGTCAAATTTTTTAAAAAACTCCTGGACTGTTTTCGCTACTGCTTCTTTAAAAGCATTGAGGTGCGTCCCGCCCTGCGTTGTATTCTGTCCATTCACAAAAGAGTAGTATTGCTCGCCGTAATGGTTACCGTGGCTCATGGAGATTTCGATATCCTCTCCCTTCATGTGGATGATCGGGTAGCGCAATACCTCGTTGCGGGTCTTGCGCTCGAGGAGGTCGAGCAGGCCGCGTTTCGACTGGATGACCGTTCCGTTATAGTTAATTTTAAGCCCTGCGTTGAGGTAGGCATAATTCCAGAACTGTGCCTCCAGATGCTCTTTCCGGAAGCGGTAATTTTTAAAAACAGCCGCATCCGGATGGAAACAGATCAGCGTCCCGTTGGGCTCTGCCGATTGCTGGAGTTTATGGTCGGTTACGAGCTCGCCCTGCTTAAATTCGGCCATTTTCATCTGGCCTTCCCGGAAAGACTTCACCTGGAAGCTGGAGGACAAGGCGTTGACCGCTTTGGTACCTACGCCATTGAGGCCAACCGATTTTTTGAACGCCTTGGAATCGTACTTTCCACCCGTATTGATCTTCGAAACACAATCCACTACCTTACCCAGCGGGATACCCCTGCCAAAGTCGCGGATCTCGGCTTCCTGCTCGTCCACATGAACTTGGATTTCCTTGCCAAAACCCATGACGTGCTCATCTATTGCATTGTCAATCACCTCCTTAATCAATACATAAATACCGTCGTCACTGGAGGTGCCGTCCCCTAATTTGCCGATATACATGCCCGGCCGCAGGCGGATGTGCTCCCTCCAGTCCAGAGAACGGATGTTGTCTTCGGTATAATTGTTTTGCTGGGTCATATTGCGGAATAAAAATTTTAAACTTTCCTTAAAATCAATTTTTTTCGGCATAGAGCCGAAAAGTTCAATACCTTTGCGCAAAGATAGCTGAATTTTTAATCCCAAACAACAATTTGTTTAAAAAGCCCATGCAAGGAAGACCAAAATCAGAGCGCCTGTTCCGTCACCCGGCGATGCGTTTGCTCGAACGGGCTGTTTTGCGGGATTTGCTGCTGCAGTTCGCAGCAAGCCTGGGCCTCTTTACTTTGGGTGCATACATTGCCTATCATACTTATGCCGATAACCTCCCGCTCATGGTCATCGGCCTGGCTATTGTTCTGATCGCGGGCAAACTGCTCGAATATTCCGCACGGAACCTCCGCAAAGGACGCAACCGCCTGCTACAGGTGCTTCGGGAACAACCCCTGCAGGTCGTATGGGTCTATTCAGTTGTATTGGAACGCGTTCCCTTTGGCATATATTTCTTCCGTACCGCTACCATGTTTTTTAAAATGGATGATGGTACCGAGCTGAGCGTGCACCTCCCATACCGCCATCTGCGCACCGTATCGCATTTTCTCAACCGCCTCCTCCCCCACGCTACTTTCGGTTATACTTCAGACCGGGACTATGCCTACCGGGTCAGCCCGGCACGCCTGCGGCGGGAAGATTGGAAGGATACCCTGAACGGATAATATCATGGACAGACGTCACTTTACCCATCGCCTGGGCTGGGCAAGTGCCCTCATGCCCCTACTGGCAGCCTTCGCACCCCGGCACCAAACCAATGAACAAATATCCAAGCCTGCAATCAAGCCCGCCCGTCTGCGCCCCGGCGATAAAGTAGGACTAATTACGCCGGGTAGCTATATCCCCGAGCGGACATTGGAAAAAGCAGTCAATAATATCCGCTCCCTAGGCTTCAACCCCATACTCTCCCAAAATATCCGCGCCAAAAAAGGCTATATCGCCGGAACTGACGAACAAAGGCTATCCGACCTGCACTCCATGTTCTCCAACCCGGATATCCGTGCGGTATGGTGTGCGCGCGGAGGTTATGGCTGTACCCGGCTACTCCCGCATATTGACTACGAACTCATCCGCCGCAATCCAAAAGTTTTTATCGGCTACAGCGATATCACCGCTTTACACCTCGCAATCCACCAAATGACCGGCCTGATTTGTTTCCATGGCCCTGTAGGTGGTTCGGATTTTACAGAATACTCGGTCGGCCACCTTAAGGCGGTTCTCGTCGAAGGCCGTGCCCCCTATACCATCAAGACGATAGAAAGCCATGGGACGGTGAAATATCCAGCCCTTTATGCCTCGCAGGTCCTCCGCCCCGGGCGGGTACGCGCACCTCTCTTTGGGGGCAACCTCTCATTGCTGGCCGCTTTGGCCGGCACACCGTTTGCTTTTGATGCCAGCGGCAAACTGGTCTTCATGGAGGATATTGACGAAAAACCCTACCGCGTGGACCGTATGCTGACCCAGTTGCGGCAATCGGCTAAGCTCGATAAGGCCGCAGGATTCGCCCTGGGGATCTTCAATGGTTGTGTGCCCGAGCCCGGCGACGAATCGCTTACCCTCGCCGAGACAATCGCCGACCGATTCAGCGATATCCGCCGACCAGCAGTCTATGGCCTTACTTTCGGCCATATCGCCAACCAGTGTACCCTGCCTATCGGCCTCGAAGCAGAGCTCGATGTACAAGCCCTTACGATCACCCTTACGGAAGCCGCTGTCTCCTGAGGATGCTCCTGTTTCCGTACACCTCCCATCCTGCACACTATATCCCCTGACCCGCCCAGAAATCGTAAAGTGTCATCTGCCTAAGCCGGTAATGGGCCTCCCAATAGCGCCGAAGGGCACTGAAGTACGCTTTCTGGGCAATATCTTTTTCCGCCAGCGCTATGTTCAGATCGGTCAAAGTTAGCTTACCCGCATGATATTGTTCAAGCGCAAGACGATAGCGCTCCCCCCCGATCCTGTTGCCTGCCCGCGCAAACCCAATGTTCGACCGCAATATCTCCAGCGCTTTTACCTGATTGACGATCTGCAAACTTAGGGTACTTTCCTCCTGAACAATACTGTAAGCAACAACTTGTGCGTTTGCGGAAGCTAAACCCTCCCTGGCCCTGGCGCGGCCCCAATCTATAACAGGTACGAAAAAGGCCAACCCGAGCCGTTGCCGGTCCTTAAGCGGGGAAAAAACTTCGGGCAGGCGTTCTCCAGCCCCGTTGAACCCCAGCGTCACCTGCAGATTGACCTGCAAACGGGAACGTTGGGCTTCTTCAATATCGCGGGCGGCTTCCAGCTTCCTGCGCTCAAACTCTACAAACTCTGCCCTGTGCTCCCGTGCCATCTGTATCGCCAGGGCAGTATCAACAGACTGCTCCGGGATAGCCTCGGGGACGATCAACGTATAAGCATCGCCGTTGGGGGTGCCAAGGAATACCTGCAGTTGAAGTAGCGCGCTCTGTAGGTCGGCATTCGCCTCCTGGATACCCTGCGAAGAATGTAAAACCTGCATCTCAACTTGCAGAAGCTTTTCCCGCGTAGTGGTCCCCAGGGCAATGCGCTGTTTTTCAATGTCATGGATTAAGCGGTTGTTCTCGAGATTGAGGCCTGCAATACGCACTGCTTCACGGGCCTCCACCACATCAAAAAACAACTGTACTGCCTGCAAGGCTACTGCTTCCATCTGAAATTTGTACAATTTACCAGCTTCCTCCAACTTCATCGGCTCTATCTGCCGCGACCATTTAAACGGGTTAAAGGCAAAAAGTGGCTGCTCGAGGGCAAGGCTAAGCGGTGTTCCGCTGTAAAAGACCCTCCCCCGGTCGAAATCGTCAAAACGGGTCATGTCGGCCCGGAGAGATACCCTGCCCCCGGTACCGGCAAGAACCTGGCTGAGACTCAGCCCCATCTGGGCATTGTTCTGGGCACGAGGCAAAAAACGGATGCCGCCGTCGGGTTGCCGAACCTCCAGAAAATCCCGGCTGTACATCGGCAACCCCGCCTCTATACCTAATTGTGGACGCAGCGCAGCACGGAAAGCCTGCCAATGGTAATATTTATTTTCCCGGATATTTTCCGCAACTTTCGCCGCAACAGACTGCCGCTGGGCCAACCCAACCGCATCCGCAAGCGTTAGTGCCGGCTGTGCAATAAGGGTGAAAGGAAAAAATAAACTCGCCCAGAAAAAATATCGCATACACATATAACTGGAATTTTGAAATGGTCAAAAAAGTGGCCCCCCTTACTTTTTCACAATGGCCGTAAAAAGCAGTGGGATAAACCAGGAAGTAAAAAAAGTTCCCGCAGTGAGGCCGCCAATCACAACCAGGGCAAGCGGCCTTTGAAGTTCAGAGCCTATCCCGCTGGTAAAAAATACCGGCACCAATGCCAGACAGGTCGTCAGGGTAGTCATGAGCATAGGTTTGAGGCAAATGACGCCCGATGATTCCACTGCTTTTTCAAGTGCCAACTTTTCGGAATATCCTTTGGCCCTGAAATCCGCCCACAGTTGCCGAATGACTTCGACTTTAAGAATAGGATCGTCAATGATAATCCCGAGTACGACAACAAGCCCAATGGCCGCCATGATATTCAGTGAAGCGCCGCTGATATATACCAGCCAAAGTGCTCCTGAAATCCCAAAAGCGAGCGCGCTCATGATCGCCAATGGTAAAAGGACATGGTCAAACTGAAGGGCAAGGATGAAATACAGCAGTACGAGCGTGAGCAGAAAGATTTTCCCGAGTGCGAAAAGATTTTCCCTGGATTCAAAATACCTACCTGTAAATTGGGCATCCAGGCCATGATGTTGTGCCCATGCGAGGATTTTTTCCTTCGCAGATCCCATGTTCCGGTCACTGCCCTCATACTTTAAGGAAAAATAGCGCCCCGATTTATCCGCAGTAATATGGGCAGGAGCTTCCCGTTTGGAATACCGCAGAAAATGAGACAGCGGCAGTACTTGTCCACCAGGGGTTAGAATCCCTTCTTCCATCAGCGCTGGCAATCCCCCTTCTGCCGGCTGTAGGTAAAGCTTTGCGTCCGCTGTACCAAAACCGCTCACCAGTATCCCGCCAGTGCCTGTTAAAATGCCGATCCTCCCGGCTACCGCTGCTCCCGAAAGCCGGTGAAGGGCCATCCTTTCCATATCCAGATGCAGCGAAATACCTGCTTCCGTTTCCGTTCCCAGGCCGGGACGAAACTCCTCCAATGGAAAATCCCTGAGCGCAGATCGTACTTGATCAGAAGACCATCCCTCCGAACCAGCGTCTAATGCCCTGAGCCGAACCTCAAAAAATGGCTGCTGGCTTGAAAATACCTGGTTGAGCGCATTCGGCCCCGCTTCAAAACGGAAACCCGCACGCGGATAATGCTGTCTTATCCAGGAGCGAACCTCTGCATCAAGGACCCGCCGATCCGTACTCCGGCTACATGTATAATATACCTGAACTTGCCTGGAGGTCTGTGCCTGCGCAGTAAGGGCAAATTGCACCGGGCCCACTTCCGCCTCCCGGTATGCAGAGTATCGGGTAATCAAGGTGTCAAGGGCCCGAAAACGACGCAGGTTCTCCGATGCTGAAATGGGCTCCCGCCAGTCTATGCCCAGCAAGGTATCTTTCTGGTCCATTTCAGGCAAACCTTCCACGCGAATACCCCGAAACGCCCAGGCTGCGGATAATACAAATACAATGGCCAAAACAACGAAAACCCCTTTCCTCGCGAGTACTGCCGAAATAAAAAGGTGGTACACTCCAAGAAGCCATTTGAAACATGTGGTGTCCTTCGGAGTATTGGAAAAACCAGCTCCCAGTACCCCCCTGCAAAGCAGCGGCACCAAAATAAATGCAACCAGTAAAGATACCCCAAGGGAAAGCGATAACGCAACGGCCTGGTCAAAAACCAGCATGCCGGAGATGCCCGGCAACAAGATCAACGGCGCATATACCGCAACCGAGGTAAGGGTCTGGCCCAGTACGGGTACAAACACCCCCTCCGCACCTTCCGAACATGCCAAAGAAAGTGCCTTCCCCTTTTTTATTTTACGGGAAATCGCGTCCAGGACGATGATCGAGTGATCAATCAGCATACCGACCCCCAGCGCAAGCCCGGAAAGGGAAATAATGTTCAGGCTTATCCCACAACAACGGAACAGCGCAAAGGTGATTAATAAACTCACCGGAATGGTGAGGCCCAATACCAGCCCGAGGGAAAGGTTCCCAATAAACAGGAAAAGGATCAGTATGGATAGCAAGGTGCCATAAGCAATGACCTGGTATAAATTCCCTATGCCGGCATTAAGCAAAAGCGACTGGTCGCGGGTAAGCTCAAACGATGCCTCCGGATGTGCCCGTTGCAGCTCCCCGACAACTTCCCGTATCCTTGGCGCCACTTCATCCATCCGTGCGGCTGCCTGTTTTCGGATTTGAATTGCGACCGCCTGCTTCCCATTGTAAAGATGGTATCCCGTCGAAGGACGCTCCCCACCGGATATATCCGCCAGCCTGGACAAGGGCATATAAGCACCCGGACCCACTTGTACGGGAATTGACCCAATATCTTTTATGTCGCTACTGGTACTTGCCAGGTGTACAAAATAGCGGTAATGACCGTCCTTCACCGAAAATGTCCCGAATTCCTGATCCAGGCCGCGAATGGTCTCCTGGATCTGGTCTTCGCTTATCCCCAGGGTATACAATATTTCCCTTTTAGGCGAAATCAACCATACGTTCGTATGAAGGCCGTTCAAATCTACCATAGAAACCCCGGGAATCTGCTCCAGTTTCCTGCGGATTACCTGGTCGGCAAGGGCAGATACCCGTACGATATCTCCTTTCTCTTTCGGAACGACCTGTAAACGCAATATCGGGATATCCGAAGTATTCGACCGGATCAATAAGGGACGGGGCATCTCACGGGGCAAATTACCCAGTACCCGGTCAATTCGCTCGTTTAGTTCCAGACAGGCCATATCCATGTCTGTACCGTACTCGAAACCAAGGGTCAAAAAACCCTGGTCTTCTGAAACCACACTTTCAGCGTACTTTAACCCCCCTGTATGAGCCAGGGCCTCGCGCAACGGGGCCATCGCCAGGTTTTCCAGCACCTCGGCAGACGACTTCTCAAGATGTATTTGCACCGTCACCTGCGGAGCTTCGATATCGGGCAATAAGGATACCGGCAGGTCGAATAAGGCAACCACCCCCAATAAAACGGCAAGCAAACTACTGAGCAGGACTGCAACCGGCCGTTGCAATAATGCGGCGATCATTGCCCGACCAGATCAGAAGTGGACCGGATCGGTACTACTGCCGCCTGATGTGCCAGCTGGACATGATTGGAGATAATCACCTCATCCCCGACAGAAACCCCCTCCAGGATTTCCAACCATTCGCCGTTCTCTGCTCCGAGACGCACATAGTTCCATTTTGCACGACCTTTTTCAACAGTAAAGACCACAGGACGGTCATCGCGCAGCACCAATGCCTGCCGTGGGACAAGAATCCCCTGCTGCTGCGGGACGGGTATTTTGGCGAGGGCATTCATTCCGGGAAATAAGCCTTTCGTATCTTTTAAGCGCAGGTACACTTTTACCAGCGCGTCGGCACCGACCTGAGGATCTATTGCTTCGAGTACCGCATAGCGGGGTTGTTGGGGACTGGCAACCGGATGTATCCAGGCTGGCATGCCAACCCTCAAACGGGAAAGATCCGTTTCGGGTATGCGGCCCTCCAGGAAAAGATGTTCCGGGTCATAGATACGAAATAATTCCTGTCCGGGAAGCAGTGTCATCCCCCGCACCACGGCCACCTCGGATAAAATACCATCCACCGGAGCCTTTATCCTGGCGAGGTCCATCTCCAGCTCAACCTCGCGCAGGTCAATTTCCAACCCGGTCAACCCTGTCGAGATCCGTAGCTTTTGGCGCACCTCCTCCGCTTCCTGGGGGCTTTTCTCTTTTAGCAGCGCCGCATAACCCAGGCACTGACTCTCGTACTCTTTTTGTGCGTGAAAGACGTGTGCCATAAGCCGTTCCCTGCGCAGTTCCATCGCCGCCGTTCCCACTGTTGCCAGTATTTCCCCTTTTTTTACCCTAAGTCCATTCCTTGCCATACAGGACTCTACCTGCCCGCCCGCCTGGGCGCGAATCTGTTCTTCATATCCCGACCGTATTTTCCCCCTCGCCTGGATGGGGAAGGTCAATATTCCTAATTTTACCTGGGAAGTACGCACTTCAAAGGTACCTTCCATTTTCATCCCTTTGCCCGGAATATAGCTGGTCGCCTGGGGGGGGTCGGTGCAGCACTCCAAAAAAAAGGCCGTACCAATTAACAGGGTAAAAATGCGCTTCATGAGGTCAGTTTTTAATTGTTTAGATAAGAAATTGCCAGTAAAAAAGTACGATACACGTATTATAACGGGGTTGTGTAATTGGGCTTCGTGCCCAAAAAACCACCGCAAGGGTAAAAAAACGATGCCCACCCCCGATAATCTGGTCGCAACTACCCACATTTATAGCTTCTCCCTTTTCCACATCAATACAGGCACAACTGCGAAAAACGCTACCAGCGACATCACAAGGCCTGCAATTGTACCGACAGACAAGGCAGACCAGAAAGGGACCTCCCTCCCGGCTACCAGAAAAGGAATAAAACCACAGATTGTAGAGGAAACTGTCAGTAAGATGGCGCCAGAGCGTCGGAATACGACTTTTATCAGTGTTGTCCCAAAATTGCCCTGTTTACCACGGGCATGCTCCAGGTCTTGCAAAAGAAAGATTACCGCATTTACAGAAATCCCCCCTAGCAAAACAAAAGCGGCAATACCCCCATGGTCAAAGCCATAAAACCCTGCCCCAAATACGACGAAGATGCCAATAAATGAAACCGGGAGTGCCAAAAGCACAAGCAACGGCTTCCAAAGACTTTCAAAGAGAACGGCACACAGAAAAAAGTTGATGCAGGGCAACAACAACAGTAAAAGCATCCAGCCCTTCACTGTTTTTGCACGTATGCTTTCCTCCCCGCTCTCAATCGTGAAACCGGGAGGTAAACCCCTGCGAATATCTTCCAGTACCGCTTTATTCAGCGCATTCGCCTGTTCGTAATCCCCGATATACTCATATCCAATGACACGGATATATTGACGGTTTTCCCGGTAAATCGCATTATTTGCCTTACGCAACTCCAGCCTCCCCAGTTCACTCAGGTAAACGGCCCTGCCATCAGGAAGTAGCAGTGGCCGATGGATAAGGGAATACAAGTCCAGGGGAATACCGGGCCCCAGCCTTACGGCCAAAGTGCCGCCCAGATGTTCAATATGGAAAGCAGAAGCCGCTGTTTCGGTCTGCACCACTGAAGCCAGAGCGGCAGCGTCTATCCCGTGTACAGCTAATTTCTGCGGGGCCAGCACAAAACGCCATTCTTCGAGCGGCCGGTCGTTCCAGGCCTGTGCCATGTCGGTACGAATGTGAGCAACGCGCATATTTCTGCCCAAAAAAGCTGCAGTAATTTCTGCCTGACGAACAATTTCCCGATAGTCGTATCCTTTGATGATCAGCTGTGTAGCTGTTATCTGCGCAGCAAAAAGGGAGCTGTTGAAAGAAGCACCCTGACCAAAAATACCCCATTGTACCCCACTAAAAGCCTGGGCAAGCCGCTCTACCTCTGCTTGTACCTGCAAGGGTAAACCATTCTTTTCAGCTTCTGGAGAAAAATGTACGATGATCTCCCCAAACCGGCCATCATGTACCACCGTATAAAAGCCGGCAAGGCCATTAAAACCGGCGAGTAGTGCCTCCATGCGGTACATGATCGCATTGACCTGTTCCAGGGTATGGTACTGTGGCAATTCGGCACGGATAAAAAGGGCCGTGGGCAAGGGTGCCTTGAAAATACTTGCCTCCTGCAGCTTCGTGGCAAACCGCGTCAGTGTACCGCCCAGAAAGGTTTCCAAATGAGGGCGAAAATCCCGTTGAAACCAACCGGAATCCAACAACTTGTCTAAAAAGCCAGCACCTATCCCCCGGTATGGGAGCAGAAAAACCGGAAGGCCAAAAGCCAGTATCCAGAACGCGGCAAAAAACACCTTTCTCCTGCCCCAGAATGCGATAACCCGCCGATAAGCCATCAACAAGTACCAGATTTTCCGAAGTTTTGCAGCCTTATGCCCTTTACCTGAAGTAGAACCCGCCCAAAGGCCATAGCAGGCTGGTACCAGCCACTTTACCGTAAGCAGAGAAGCCAGCAGGCAAAGAAAGACGATGAGTGCAAAACCACCCAGGTTCTGACGGTATTCTCCAGGCAGGACGAACACAAGCAAAAGAGCCGCCATACTGGTCAAAGTCGCCGTCAGCAAGGCGGGGAAAATCCGGCTTTCCGCTCCCCTGCGGCAGGCATCCAGCATAACGATCGTATTATCCACCATCAAACCAAAAGCTACACCTAATCCTGCAAGGGTATAAGGATGCCACTGCAATCCGATTACCCACCCCAACACCAGTGCCAGTGACAGGTTGACGCCAAGGCTGAATGCAAGGATCAGTGCCATATTCAAATTGCGGTAGCTCAAGCACAACAGCAAAAGCAAGATCAACATGGAGGCCACCGACCTATGTATAGCTTTGCCTACCTCCGCTTTAACCTCCCGGGTATAGTCCACTGCAAGACGCACCCGAAGGGCATCCCGGACATCTGTGCCCGCTATTACCTGCTGGTGGATACGGCGCGCTGCCTGTACACTGTTTACACCGGCCTTGACAGATATCCGCACCCTGGCCACTTCCCTGCCGTCCACCCGGAAAAGTGTGGTAGCAGGCATCTGCCCCACCAATGACTGAGCTATATCGGAAAGCTTTAGCGGTAAGCGCCCGGGAGATAATAAGGGGAGTTGACCCATTCCGGTAACCGCCCGGTGCCGGGGGGATAGGTGTAAAGGCAGCGCATACCCATTCGTATCCCGGACCACCCCCGGAAAGTACCCGCCATACGTATCCTGAATAGCCCGGCGGGCCTCCTCGGGCGAAACACCCAGCGCATACATTTTTTTCGAATCGTACAACACCTGTATTGCTTCGGCTTCTCCGCCTGTACATTGGATATCAGAAATACTTTCGGTACTGCCCAGTATCTTTCGAAAAAAACCTTCTGCCCATTTACGTGCCTCGGCAGCGCTGCATTGCCCATAGACAAAATACTCCAGTACCGTAATACCAGCAGCGGGACGATCTGACCTCCCCCCTTCAATGGACGGATAAGCGACACCGTCAGGAAGTCCGCGATATATACTCCGCAGCTTAGCCGCAACTTCCATGCGATGGATGCCCCGCTTATCGGTATCGGAAAATTCCAGGGTAACCGTACCGCCGCCTTCCTGCGCCACCGAACGGATAGCGCTCAGGCCCCGGATGGCCGATAAAGCATTTTCTATCCGGCCAATGACCTGATGCTCCACCTCGTACGGCGAAAAGAATGGCGCCGAAACCCGGATTTCCAAAAGGCTTCCAGGCGGGGCAGGTGCAAGCCCAACCTTCAGATGCGGCAGCAGAAACAACACCGGAAGCGAAACTGCGAGAAATATCAGGACTACCCGCAGCGGCGTCAGGGGATTATGCATATCCTATATTGAAAATTTTTGAAAATAGCGCTCGCCGATGACCCGCAGGTATTTCCTCGTCCGTCCGACCTCTTCCTTCATTGGAAAAAATACGTGCCGGACACTGCCATCTGGAAACAAGACGAAGAAAAAAGGCTGGGAAGCATCGCGCTCAGCATGTAACCCAAAGCAATCCGCCGGTACGTTTACACAGGAAAAAGCAAAAGATTTTCCCGACCCTTCAAAAATTTCAAATTCGCGCACTGATTGAAATGTGCCGGTAAGCAGGATGTTTTCCTGCCCAAATGCTTTTTCCACGCGTTGCAATTCTGCGATGGCACTGTTGATACAGAGGTCGCAATTGCGAAAAGAAAAGCGCATCAATAAACGGGGCCCTGAAGTGGCGATTGTAGTATTGGAGGGGGATTGGCGGTTTTCATCCAGGAGGCTGCGGAAGAAAAGGTCTTCTTTTATCCCCTCTGTTGCTCCACAATCTACCGCAACAGGGGGGGCAGGGTATCTGCCTGGCTTTGGTGGCTTTATGAAAAAAAACCAGGCTACGACACACAGGTTGGCCAGCGTAGCAATTCCCAGAAAATATTCGGTTTTGTTATCGAAGTGCACAGGGTTAAAGTTTATGGTGTGAACATAAAATCACGCTACGGCTTAGGCTCAGTAGACTCCGCTATGTCAGACCAATGTGACGGGAAAATACCTTGTATTACCGCGGATAATCCCACCGCAACAAGTCTAATTTTTAAACTTCAGATACACAAAAAAAGGGTTGTCGCCAGGTTGCGCCCTTTGGATTGCCTGCCGAAAGTCTGCAGGCAATAATGAAGGCTCCGGATGCTCCTGCACAAGAGTCTTTAATTCGCCCGGGGTGAGCAGGAAAAGCAGGCCTTCGGTACCAATATGCAGGGGAGGGGGCAGCGGGATATCCCATTTTTTATACCACAAGCGGCTAAAATTGTAGCGCACAGTTTTCGATGCCTTTTCATAGATAAAATGATGGCTAAACCAGTCGTCCGACTGATAAACCCCGAATACGATACGGTCATTCTCAAAATAAATGGGGAGCAGGGAAGGGATGTGGTGAATCTGGTGTATCTCATCCCTTGTACCCTGAAGGTTTGGGTTTTCCCAAAATTTACTACCCACACTGCCTTTTTTAAAGTATGCAACATACCTTGGCGCCGCCCCACGGGGGGTCAACTGAAATATCGTATCGCAGAAAGGCTTTATAAAGCGGAGGGAATCCCGGTAGGGGAAAAAAATGTATGCAGAAATCAGGGACGTGGGGTGTCTGACGTCCAGCTGCTTGATCCCGGCATGGAAGGCATTGTTTTCGCCTAAAGCCAGCAGCTCAAAGTCTCCTGTACCGCTCGTGAACATACGGTTGCCCGTCTGCGAATAGACGACTTTCTCCCCATTAGACAGGTAGGCCTTGTTTGTAAACGGGATTTCACAAAAGACCTCGGATTGAAGATTGCCATTAAAGTCAAAGCCCAATACTTTGCGTTCGAAGCCGGCTGTAATCTCGAGGGTTTTCCGCTCCGGGCGGACGCTGAAGCTGGTGATCTTGGAGAATTCGCCCGGCCCATTCCCCTGTGCGGATAGCTTTTTGATGAATTTACCGGTATAACGGTCGAAAATCGCGAGCGTACTATTAATCCCCGTGTACAGGAGGAAAAGGCGATCGCCGAAAGCAGCTATCTGATAGGGGTTATTCCCGACGATAGCGGCGCGGGAGGTTTCCAGTGGCATCCATTCGATATCCTGGATTAGCTCGTCCAGTATGGCCTGGCTCGCAATCTTGCGGTTATCGAGGACGATCGGCGTAGCAGTGCCCGGAATCGTTTCCCGATGCTTGCTTTCACAGCCGAAAAAGAGAAGGAGTAAAAAAAAGTAATGCCGTTTCATGGATAGGAAAGTTTGATCCGCCGGCGTATGGACAATGGCCGCAGGACGCGTGGTTTTACAAAAAATCGTCATTTTTATATCCACTACACGCGCCTGCGCCCAAAGCCCACCGGGGTATTAGTTGAACATTAATCAGTGAATCTTAATCGTACAATCCGGAAGGTAATAAGCAATCCTGCTCACAGAACCCTTACAATCATTTCTGTATTCACAGGTTTTGTTATTGCCGTTGCTGCAGTCCTTTTCGTAATAGGTATTGAAGCCACCCTTGCCGTCCACATTAACGCCGACATTCCGGCTCATCCATCCGGCAAAGCCCCCGGAAGCTGTGCGCCCACAGACCCTGGTGACCTGGAAAAACCCGCACTTGCTTCCGCCGTCGAGCGGGTCTTCATATTCGCGGTCGTAGGGATCCGTCCAGTCATCGTAGGCTTTCAGGCTACCAGGATGCAACAGGAGCGAAGCGGAGGTCAGTACCGTCAGGACCATCGCGGCTACCCGCATCAAAGAGGTTTTGATCGTTTTCATTAGAAAATTGTTTAGTTTAAAAAAGTGGTTTGAGTTTTGCCCCGGTAATTGCCGGGGCCGTAATTGAGCGCGCCTCATTACCCAACAAATATACAGGCAGGGCGCGGCAGATGCCAGCCATTCCGACCTATGCCTGTACCCCCGGTAAAAGCAGGTCAAAACGCCCCGTCAGA
>Ga0068877_10000616_pt1 | contig 30555 bp, 22 predicted proteins | sample NOAtaG_FD_66437 | JGI IMG/M metagenome (GOLD analysis project Ga0068877, IMG submission 66437) | Freshwater lake microbial communities from Lake Erie, under a cyanobacterial bloom - NOAA_Erie_Diel6S_1000h metaG | ecosystem: Environmental > Aquatic > Freshwater > Lake | place: USA: Ohio, Lake...
GGGGGGGGGGGGGGGGGGCGGGGGGGGGGCGGGGCGGGCCGTCGGGCTTGAGGGTGGGGACGGTGCTGTGGCGAGTGTTTCGGCTTCGCTGGCGAGCCGGGCGCAGCACAACGATTATGAGAAGGTGGTGGGGGATCTGCGGCGGCCTTCCTCGGCGGTGGTCTTTGGAGAGAAGGGGAGTGGGAAGACGACGCTTCGGTTGCAGATCCAGCACGCGGTGACGCTGCATAATCAGAACGAGCCGCAGAACAAGGTTTTGTTGATTGCGCACGATGAGCTGACGGCGTTTTTGGAGCGGTTGCACGCGCGGCTGGTTCGACAGACGCGGAAGGGGCAGACGACGCCGACGGATTCGTTCAAGCAGACGAGGTTGGTGGACCATCTGGACGCGGTGCTGGGGAATGTGGTGCCGAGGTTGGTGGATGCGTTGCTTGAGAACACGTCGGGAGTGGCGGGTGCGGGTGGTGGTGTGGGGGCGATGAGCGATCCGAGCGTGCTGGACCTTGGGCCGGAGCCGCGGCGGGTGGCGCGGGGGCTGGACAAGCAGACTCGGCGGGACTTGTTGATTTTGCAGGCGGTGTACGACCGTGCGGACAGCGCGGGGGAGCGGCTGCACGCGCTGCGGCGCGGGATCGGGGTTCGGCGGCCGGTGACGGAGTTTGTGGAGTGGGCGGTTGCGCGGGTGGGGTGGGTGGTGCCGGTGTTTACGTTGGTGTGGATCTACCAGTCGAGGCGGGCGGCGACGGGGCGGGACTATCCGGACGGGACGACGGGGTTTCTTGGCTGGCGCGAGTGGATCGGGCTGGGCGGGACGGTCGAGTCGTCGTCGGTGGCGTGGACGACGGTCTTCTTCGCTTCGCTGTTGATCTGGCTGCTGATCGTGGTGAAGCGTTGGTGGGTGCACCGGCTGATGTTCAACCGTTCGACGCGGAAGGTCTATAAGCAGGTGCGGGTGACGGGGCGGAGCGAGCGGAGCTTTGCGGCGAGTTTGCACGAGCTGCCGGCGGGCTGGCGCGGGGGCGGGGCGCTGCCTGTGAACGACGCGGAGGCGACGCGGCTGGCGATGGTGCAGCGGCTGCGGCGGGTGCTGCGGGCATATGGGTACGCGGGGATGCTGGTGGTGGTGGACCGTGTGGATGAGCCGGCGCTGATCGCGGGGGATGTGGAGCGGATGCGCAGCGTGGTGTGGCCTCTGCTCAGCAACGGGTACTTGCAGCAGGAGGGGCTGGCGACAAAGCTGCTGCTGCCGATTGAGCTGCGGCACGCGCTGCTGCGCGAGAGTGCGGCGTTCTTTCAGCAGGCTCGGCTGGATAAGCAGAACGTGGTGGAACAGCTCAACTGGACGGGCCCGATGCTGTACGACCTGTGCGATGCGCGGTTGGCGGCGTGCCGGGCACCGGGGGCGGAGGCGGTGACCCTGGCGGCGTTGTTCGATTCGGGCGTGGGGCGTGAGGCGATTGTCGAGGCGTTGGAGACGATGAGGCAGCCGCGGGACGCGTTCAAGATGATCTATCAGTGCATCAGCGAGCACTGTGCGCGGACGGTGGGCTCGGTGTCGTCGTCGGCGGTGGGGGGGATGGCGGAGGGTGAAGGGGAGAAGAGCGCGGACGGGGCGTCGGCGTTCCGGATCAGCAAGGCGGTCTTTGATGAGGTGCGCAAAGCACAGGCGGAGCGGCTGAGGCAGCTTGCGATGGGTGTGCGCCCGGTGTGAGAGAATGTGGGTCATTTCAGCGCGCCGCGGGCGGGTTTCGGTACACTGGTGGGCATGTTCAAGCTGCGTTCAGGTTCGTTGATCGGCATGGTTCATGTGCGCGCACTGCCGGGCACGCCCAGTTCGCGGCTGTCGATTGAGAAGATCGCGTCGATTGCGGCGGAGGAGGCGCGGGTGCTGGTTGATGCGGGGTTTGACGGGGTGTTGATCGAGAACATGCACGATGCGCCGTATGTGGTCGGGCCGCAGGACGCGGTGGTGACGGCGGGGATGACGGCGGCGGGGCTGGCGGTGCGGGAGGCGATTGGTGAGAAGGTGGCTCTGGGGGTGCAGGTTCTGGCGCGGGGCGAGCGCGAGGCCCTGGCGGTGGGGCTGGCGTGCGGGGCGTCGTTTGTGCGGTGCGAGAACTTTGTGTTTTCACACGTGGCGGACGAGGGGCTGATGAGTGAGGCGGCGGCGGGGCCTTTGCTGCGGTATCGGCGGAACATCGGTGCGGCGGGGATCGCGGTCTACGCGGATATCCAGAAGAAGCACGCGGCGCACGCGATCACCGCGGATGTGGGCATCGCGGATCATGCGCACGCGGCGGAGTTCTTTGGCGCCGACGGAATGATCGTCACGGGGAGCGCCACGGGCGTGGCGGCGAGCATGGACGACGTGCGGCGCGTGCGCGGGGCGACGAAGCGGACGGTGCTGGTGGGCTCCGGGGTGACGGAGAGGACGGTGGCGGGGATTTTGGAAGTGGCCGACGGGGTGATTGTGGGGTCGTCGATCAAGAAGGGCGGCGCGTGGGCGAATGCGATTGATGTGAAGCGAGCGAAGGCGTTGGTGAAGGCGGCGCGTGGGCGCTAAGAGGATCAACAGAAGGTTTGTGATGAAGTGTGTGAGCACGGGCGCGATGAAGCGTGGTTTAGCGGCGGTGCTGGCGGGGTCGGTGCTGGCACTGACGGGGGCGATGGGCGGCGGGTGTGAGACGAACGCCGCCACCGGAAGGTCGCAGCTTGTGCTGATGTCGAAGACCGACGAGGTGGCGCTGGGGGTGCAGGCGCAGCCCGAGTTGATCAAGGAGTTCGGCGGGAAGGTGGGCGACAGTGTGCTGCAGAAGTATGTTGCGGACGTGGGCAAGAAGCTCGCGGCGCAGACGGAGGCGGACAACCCCGGGCTGCCCTGGGAGTTCACGTTTCTGAACTCGGACGACGTCAACGCGTTCGCGCTGCCGGGGGGGAAGATTTTCATTACGCGCGGGCTGGCGAGCAAGATGAAGGACGAGGCGGAACTGGCGCACGTGCTGGGGCACGAGGTGGGGCATGTGACGGCGCGGCACACCAACGAGCGGATGAGCCAGGCGATGGGGGCGGAGATTCTCGCGGGCGTGGCGGGTGCGGCGGCGAAGGATGAGAAGATCGCGGAAGTGGCGAGCCAGGTGGCGGAGCTTGTGCTTTTGAGCTACAGCCGGGATCAGGAGAGCGAGGCGGACTCGCTGGGGATGCGGTACATGACGCGGGCTGGGTGGGACCCAGCGGGCGCGGAGGGTGTGATGAAGATCCTGATCAACGCCAGCCAGGGGGAGAGGCCGCCGGAGATGTTGGCGACGCACCCGGATCCGGAGCTTCGTTTGGAGCGCGTGCGGCGGGAGTTGTCGACGGTGTACCGGGGCGTGACCAACAACCCCAAGTACGTGCGCAATGAGCAGCGTTTCCGCTCGCAGTTTCTCACGCGGTTGCGAGCGTTGCGGGCGCAGGAGGGCGTGAGCGAAGAGGAGGCGAATCGGCGAGCCATCGCGTCGATCGGGCATTCGGGCTCGTGGTGTGCGCACTGTGCGGCGGCGGAGCGGAAGGAGCATGAAGATTTGCGGGCCGCGGTTCAGGCGGGAGCGAGCGTCAGTGCAAACATGAACATGACCATGAACATGAACGCGAACGCGAACGCGAACGCGAACGCGAACGGAAAGCAGGGCCCGACGGCTGGTGGGTTTGATGATTCGGTTGGGTTGCTGGCGCGTTGAGCGGCGGGCGCACGAGCGCGTCGATGCGATTGTTGTTGGTCAGGCGCAGCCGGTGATTGCGTCTTGGCTGGCCTTTGGGGGCAGGCGGTTGCAGTGCCGGAGGATTTCGCAGTGCAGGACTTTGCGGTAGTGGGCCAGGCGGGTTGAGGGGTCGTTGAGCTGGGCGCCGAAGCTGCGGGTGAGGTCTTTGTAGATGAGCTTGACGGGGATTTCGGTGATGCGGAGTTGGTGCGCCACGGCCTGAACCCAGAGCTGCATGGGGAAGGCGTAGCCGTTCTCGGTGAGGCGGAGTTTGCGCAAGGCGCTGACGCGGTGGGCCTTGAAGCCGCAGAACGAGTCGGTGAGGTTGAGATCGAGTCGGGCGTTGATTTCTTCGGTGAGGGACTGGTTGATGGCTCGGCGGTCGGCGGGTGGCTGGGTGGTTTCGTCGAGTGAGGCGATGTATCGCGAGCCGGAGACGATGTCCCAGGTGCTGCCGGCGCGGGTGGCTTCGTTGATGAAGTGGGGGATGGCGGCGGGCTCGTGCTGCTCGTCGCAGTCCATGGTGATGACCCAGTCGTAGGCGTTTGCGTCGGCGTAGGTGAAGGCGTCGCGGAGGGAGCGGCCGTAGCCGGCGTTGCGCGGATGGCGGAGGACGTTGACGGGCTGACGGGCCAGGAGCATGGGGGTTTCGTCGGTGGAGCCGTCGTCGATGACGAGCACGTCGCGGGCGTAGCGAAGGACCGTGGAGATGACCGCGGGGATGTACTTCTGCTCGTTGTAGACGGGGATGGCCACCAGCACGCGGTGATCGCCCCAGGCGTCGTAGGTGTGGGGGGCGAGGGCGGGTTGAGGGCCTTGCGGTTGAGTCATGATCGGTGCAGGCGCTCCGCGTGGGCTGTGCGGAGTGGCGCGGAGTTGATGCTAGGCAGCGCCGGCGACTATATCGATATCCATCGATAGAGTTCAGCCCGTGCGTGGTCGGCGGGTCTTGGGCGGGTTCGCTTTGGAGGGCTTGCGGGGCGAGCGGCGCGGCCTGGTCTGCGCGGGCGGCTCGCGGTGGTGGTTCTCGTCGGCGCGGCTGGCGGATTCGAGCGCCGGATTGGCCAGCGAGTTTGCGGCGTCGGCGGCGGCCTGCTGCTGTCGAGCGGTCTGGGTGTACGCCGCGAATCCGAACGGCGCTTCAGAGGTCGAGTCGATGTTCATCTCGGCCTCGATCTGCTTCTGGAGCTCTTCGGTCAGCGCGTGCACGCCGCGGATTTCGGAGATCGGCAGCGTGAAGGCGTCGCCCTGCGGGGTGACGACGCGGAAGATCGAGCACTGCACCGCGGCGGAGAGGTCGCGGTCGACGTTCGACCCGGGGACGGAACAGGCGAAGAGCGGGTGAACTTCCGCGACGGGGATGCGCTCGCCGTGGTTGGTCAGCAGGGCGATGCGCCCGTCGAGCTGAACAGGGACGGAGCTTGCGGTGAGCGTGGCGGAGATGCTGGTGAGCATCTCGCGCAGGAAGTTGGTCCAGAAGAGTGAGCGGAGCTGATCGGGCGAGCCGACGCGAGCGGCGGGGAGGAGCTGCATGAGCTCGTCGGACTGAACGCTCGTTGGTGCGGGGCTGGTGCGGCGCGAGCGGGGCGGCTGCGCGGGTGAAGATCGCCGAGCGGTCGCCTTCGCTCGCGAGGAAGAGGCGGAAGAAGATCGGCCCATCGCGGGTGCTCCTGAATGAAGAGGGATGTCGGTGATCGGCGGAGATCAGCGTGCGGGCGGTGTGCTCGTCGGCGCGGGGTTGGATGCGGGCGAGGCGGGCTCGGTGCCGGAAGGCGGAGCGGGCCTGGAGCGTTCGCGGCGTGCATCCTGCGCGTCGTCCGCGGGGCTCGGTGCACCGGGTGCCGCGCCGCCGACGGGCTGTGAGGCACCGCCGGCGCGGGGGCCCATTGGCCGACCACCCTCTGCGCCCGGCGGCGGGCCCATGGGTTCGATGCGCCCGTCGGGTCGAAGATTCAGTCCGACAGCGGCGAGCTCGTCTTTCTCCCACGGGCGTTCGATCAACTCGCCGGGCATCGGCGCCCGCAGCAGCACGGGGGTGTTTTCTGCGATCCCGGCGGAAACCTCGGCGAGGCGTTCGCTGCGGCGACCCAGACGGACGGGGGTCTTGCGGAAGCGGTTGCCCTCGGGGGTGAGGACGTAGCGGACCATCCCGTCGGTGAAGACGCTCTGGATCGGGATGGCCAGGCGATCGGTGACGCGGTCGAGGAGGATCTCCGCCTCGCAGCGCATGGAGGGCTTGAGGGCCTGAGGGACAGCGGCCATGTCGAGCTTGATCTTGACGGTGTACTCGCGGAGGTTGGGGTCGCGCATGCCGCCGGATTCGGCGATGACACCGACGGAGAGGACCTCACCGGGGACGGTGCGGCCGCCGAGGGCGTCGATTTTGACGGTGGTGGGCTGTCCCTTGCGGATGCGGCCGGTGAGCGATTCGTGAACGCGGACGGAGGCGACCATCTCGCTGGTGTCGGGGAGGATGATCAGCGGGGTGTTGCGTTTGACGATTCGGCCGACGTCGAGCGTGCCGTCGTTGTTGTTGCCCCAGCGGTCGCGGTTGACGCTGGTGGCGTAGACCACCAGCCCGTCGCTCGGGGCGCGGATCGTGGTGGCCTCGAGCTGCTCGCGGAGCTTGGCGAGCTTCTGCTCACGCAGGAAGAGCTGCGTGCGTTTGTTGTTCCGTTCGGCCTCCTTGGTGGCGAGCTGGCTGAGCCCCTGTCGCTTGGTGCGGTCGAGCTCGGCCTTCGCCTGATCGACGGCGGACTGCTTGGTCTTCTGATCTTTCGGGAACTGGAAATCGTCGTAGACCTGGCGGTCAAGCTCGGCCGTCTTGAGCGCGGCCTGGGCTTCGAGGTACTGAACCTCATCCCTCTTCAGCTCGTCGCGCGACAGAAAGCCCTGCTTCTCCAATACCACTGAACGTTGGTACTTTTCCTTCAGACGGTCCAGCTCGCGCACGGCTTTTTCAAAGGCCAGATCGTTCGCCTGTCGCTTGCTCTTGACTTCACCTTCGAGCCACTGACGCAGCTCAAGCTCCGCGAGTTCGACGGTCAGCAACGCCTTGGCGGCTTCCGACTCGTTGTCGGAGACTTGGATGAGGTAGTTGTTCTCGGCGGAGGCGAACTCGGCGCGGGCGGTCTCCACGCGCAGCGATTCTTCGTCGATCTGCGTCTGGATGGTGTCGGAGTTCAGACGCAGGATCACGTCGCCCGCCTTGACCTGCACACCCTCACGGACGATCTCGGTGATGGCGGTGTCCTGCTCGATCTGGCTGCGCAGCTCGACCTGGCGGAGGGCTTCCAGCTCGCCGGAGGCGACGGTGGAGATCTCGAAGCTCATGCGCTGCGCCCGCGCGGTGTCGGGGGCGTCGTCCTCGGCGGGTTGCACCGGTGGCGGGGAGGCGGGGCCCGAGGCTTTGGGGTTGGCGCCGGCGGGCTGCGGGCGATTTCCCAGACCCAGGAGCATCGAAACCACGACGAGTGAGATCGCGCCGCCCGCGGTGAGGAGCATGAGGCGCGAGCGGGTCAGCCCGCGCGGATTGCGGGTGAGGGGTGAGATCGGGCACAGGGCGGTATCGGGGGCGCTGGTGAACATCGCGTCTCCGTGGTCGGTTGGGGATCGGGGCTCGCGCGGGCGACCCCGTGGTATGAAAGGAGGTGGGTACTCAATAGTAGAGCCACCGCGACCGCCGGTTGCGGGTCGTTTGGGAAGTGTTGAGGGATTTGAGGCTCCTGATCGGACCGGGCCCGATGCGTGCGGCGGGGTTGCCGCGACGCTATGTTCTGTGCATGGGTGGCACGATTTCCGAGTCACAGAACGAAACCCAGCCGAACGCGCAGGCGGCTGGTGTTGGGCAACGAGGCGCGACGCTGCTGGTCTTTGCGACCGTGATGGAGGCGAAGGCGGCGCTGGGTGGTTGGGTCGAAGCCGGGGCCGTGAGCGAGGTTGAGCGTTGGGCGGGGACGTGGTCGGCGGTTCGGGGCGTGGGCGAGTTGCTCGACGTGTTGATCACCGGGGTGGGCAAGGCCAACGCCGCCGGGGCGGTGGCCGCGGTGTTGTCGTCAGATCGCACGCGGTACAACCTGGTGGTCAGCGCGGGGATCGGGGGTCTTCTGCCCGGGAGTGTCGGCGCGGGGCTTTCGCTGGGTGATGCGGTGATCGGCGGAGCGTGCGTCTTTGCCGACGAGGGGATCGCCTTCACCGACGGCACGTTTGAGGACCTGGCCTCGCGCGGCTTCGGGCCTGAGAAGCCCGTAGCGCCGGGTGCCGACGCATCGGCCTGGACCGGTGTGACGTACCGCGTTGATGCGGGCGTGCGCACGCGTTTGAGTGTCGCGGGCGGGGAGGTTCGCTCGATCGCCACGGTCTCGACGTGTTCGGGCAACGACGCGTTGGCGGAGGCGGTGGCGGCGCGGACGGGAGCGGCGGTGGAGGCGATGGAGGGGGCGGCCGTGGCTTTGAGCGCCTGGCGATTCGGAGTGATGATGGGCGAGATTCGGACGATCAGTAACACGACGGGCGACCGCGCGAAGCAGGTCTGGGAGATGCGTCCTGCGTTGCAGCGGCTGAACGCGGTTCTCGGACGCGTCTTTGCACGGTGAGGTGTGCGGGCGGTTGACGCTGGCAGTCTGGTGGGGCTGTGAGGCGCGGGGAACCCCGAGAGCATGGGCAGATTCAGCAGCCTGGGTCGGGATCGGGCGCTGGCGGGCCGATCTGATCTGTGGGCAGCGCCGCCCTGTTGAGGCTGCGCGCCGCCCCGGAGGCGTGCGATGTTCGGACTGAGTCTGACGAAGTTGAAGATGCCCGGTGTCGGCGGGCTGATGGGCGGTCAGGGCCGCCCGGTGTGCATCGACTTCGGGACCAGCGCGCTGAAAGTGCTGGAACTCTCGGACGCGGAGCCGGCGGAAGTTCTCGCCGCGGGCGTGCTTTCGACCCCCGAGGCGCTGATCAACGATCACACCAAACGGTTCGCGTTCCAGATCGAGAACCTGCCGAAGCTCGTGAAGGCCGCGGGCGTTCGCGGCAAGCGCGCGGTGGTGGCGATCCCGTCGTGGGCGACGGTCTCCAAGCACATGCAGGTGCCCAGCGCCGAACTGGCGGGGCTCAACGCCTATGTCGCCAGCATGACCGCGGCGGATCTTTCCTGCGATCCCGGCTCGCTGGTTTGTCGACCCCTGACCGTCGCGGGCGCGAACGCCGGCGGCTCGCCCGGCGGCGGCAAGACCGAGGTCATCTCGGTGGCGACCTCGCGCGGGGTTGTGAGCAAGATCATGGACGCGGTGCGCGGGGCGAAGCTCTCGTGCGTGGGGATCGTCCCCGAGACCGTGGCGCTGGCGCGCGGGTTTGATCACATGACCAGCCGCGAGAGCGACGCGGGGCTGATCTCGCTGTACCTGGACATCGGGCTGGGCAGCACGCGACTGGTGATCGCGCACGGACGCGAGGTGGTCTTCATCAAGAACATCGCCGCGGGCGGAAGGTACCTCGACGAGTACCTCGCCCACGTCAGCAAGATCACGCTCGCGGAAGCCTCGACCAAGCGGATGAGCGAAGCGAACATGCCCGCGGTGAGGAAGAGCGACAAACCCGTGACGAACGGCGCGACGCGCCCGATGTCGGCCGCGGCAACGACAACAACGACCGGAGCCGGTCTGGCGGCGGGGATGCCGCACCTGACCGCATCGATGAAGATCGCCGAGAGTGCCGGCGCCGCGGTCGAATCGGCCGAGGACCGCCGCACGATGAACCACCCGGCGGGGACGGTGAGTGTGGAGGGTGCGGGGATGGACCCGACGCTCGCCGAGCCGCTGAGCGTGCTGACCGACGAAGCGTCGCTGTGCCTGCGGTACCACGAAGCGCTCTTCCCCGGTCGCAAGATCGGACGCGCGATTTTCGTCGGCGGCGAGGCTCGGCACCTGGGCATCTGCCAGTCCATCGCCAAGGCCATGCGCCTGCCCGCGAGTGTTGCCGACCCGCTGGCGCGGTTCTCACGCAAGCCAACGCTCACCGGGAGCAGCGTGGACCTGTCCAAACCCCAGCCCGGCTTCGCGGTGTGCGCGGGGCTGGCCTTCAGCCCCACCGACCTGTAACCCCGAACGTCCGCGACCGATCTGCACGCGAACCAGCACCCACGAACACGCACACGCGTGATCAGCGAGGACCCATGAGCAAGCTTTGGCCCAGCAACCTGCGGTACGGCAAATCGGGCGGCGCGAGCACCTTCCTCCCCGACGAGTACGTCAAGCACAAGACCGAGCTGCGTGCGAACGTGGTTTCGCTGGTGCTCTTCGCCGCGGTGATGACCACAGTCGTCGGCGCGTTCCTGGTAACGCACCGTCAGTGGAACGACGTGCGTGAGCAGCACCGCGCGGTGACCGAGGAGTACGACGCCGAAGCGCAAAAGATCGAGCAGCTGAAGCTGCTGGACAAGCAGCGCAAGGAGATGATCGAGAAGGCCGAGATCGCCGCGGCATTGCTCGAGAAGGTCCCGCGGTCGATCCTCTTCGCGGAGATCATCAACCGCATGCCCGACCGTCTGGCGCTCACCGAGCTGAACATGCAGTCCAAGCGGATCGCCGAGGCGCCGCCCAAGGTGCAGAACCCCGCGAACCAGCCCAAGTCGCTCTCGGCTCAGACGAACAAGCAGCAGGCGGGCGCGAAGGGTGCCGCGAAAAACGAACCCGCGACACCCAAGCCCGCGCGGCTGGAGTTCAACCTCGTCATCACCGGGATGGCCTCCACGGACGCGGACATCGCCGACTTCCAGGCCGCCCTGAAGGACAGCGAGCTTCTCCGCGGCGTGGAGTGGAAGGAAACCAAGGCCACCACGGTCGACGACAGCAACATCCGCCAGTTCGTCATCGAGGCGACGATCCGCCCCAACGCCGACACACGGAACCTCTCGCCGATCTTCGCGACGCGGATCAAGCCGCACGTGGTGGCCAAGTCCCCCGAAAAGGACGACAAGCTCAAGACCGGCAAGTCGGCCAACGCCGACGGTCAGTAACACGAACCAGCACACCGAAGGGCGCAATCGGGCGTGAAGCCCTGCCCTTGGAGGATTGACGATGCACATCGGACCGAAACAGATGTTCTTCCTCGCGGGGCTGGTGGCGATCCCGGTCTGCGCGTTCTTCTTTGTCTTCAAGCCGCAGAACGAGGGGATCGCGCAGGCGAAGCGCGAGATCGACCTGAAGCGCACGATGCTGGGCAAGCTGCGCGAGGCGACGGCGAAGACCGCGGACCTGAAGAAGGCCAACGACCAGATCGCCGAGTCGATCGCCTCGATCAAGGAACGACTGCCGACGGACAAGGAGATGGACTCGGTGCTGCGCGACGTGGCGCAGATCGCCGCGACCTGCGGGCTCGACGTGCCGCAGTTCCGCCGTCAGGACAAGAACCTCCCCGCGGGGTTGGCGAGTGAGCAGCAGCTCACCGTTCAGCTCGTGGGCGACTTCGAGGGGATGTACCGCTTCTTCCTTGAGCTTGAGCGTCTGCACCGCATCACCCGCGTGACGGACATGAAGTTCTCGCGCTTCGGGGGCAAGAACGACGAAGACGACGGCAAGGTCCGCGCGGACCTCACCCTGAGCATCTTCTATCAGAGCGCCGAAACCGAGAAGGGCAAAGCGGCGCAGGCCTCGGCCGGAGGGAAACAGTGAGCCAGAACAACGTCAACAACTCGTCCGGTTCGGGTGACGACACCCTCGCGGTCCTGGGTGGAGCGGGCGGCGGCGGTCCTCCCGCGGCCCTGCCTCTCATGCTCGACGCGATGGATACAGGCACGCCCAAACGCTCCATCCGCTTCGGGCCCGTCGTGACGGCCATCGCGATCCTCGCGGGTGCGGGGATGCTCGTGGGCATGCGTCAGTTGGGCCTTGGGCCCAAGTTCGCCGCCGCCGACGACAAGCTCGCCTCGCAGATTCCGCAGCAGAGCCCGATGATGGTCGCCTCGCAGGAAGCCCTGCTGGCGGAGATCGGTGCCGCCCGCACGACGAACCAGGTCCCGCCGGACAAACTCCGCAAAAACCCCTTCATCATCGCGTACGCGGTGGGTGTGACTGAGGCGGCGCAGGCGGTCAACACCAACGATCCGGACGCGAAGGGCAAGGCCGCCGCGCGGGGTCTGGCCGAGCGCATGGCCCGCGAGCGCGCCGACCGTGAGAAGAACATCAAGTCGGCGCTCGAAGGGATGAAGCTGCAGGGCGTGATGGGCGGGCGCGTCCCGCTGGCGCGGATCAACGGCGAGGTCTACCGCGTCGGCGACAGCGTCGGCAAGTACTTCGTGGTCAAGTCCATCGCCGGTCGGTCGGCTGAGATCGAAGCCGACGGCAAGGTCTTTGTCATCGAGATGGCCGAAGGTCTGAAGTGAATGTGAGCAGGCTCGCGCGAGGTTCACCAAGCAGCGTGCAAAGAGAGGCGGAGCCCGGAACGTGAAGAAACTCGACATCGACGACATCCTGAACGAGCTGGGGATCGACCCGTCGAAGACCGACGGCACGACCGGTGCCGCGCGTTCACGCGGCAAACCCACGCCGTTCCTCCCGGGGCCTGAGGCCGCCGCGGGGCCGACGATCTTCGCACCGGGGATGAGCCCCGGCGAGCAGCAGCAAGGCGGAGGTCGCAAGCCGAACGAACGCGGGCCGGGTCAGTCGGGCGGCTCGTTCCTGCCCACGATGCCCTCGGGCCAGCGCCCCGGTTCGCGCAGCATCACGCCAAACTCGGGCGAACAGTCCGGCGAGCTGCTCGTGCCGCCGACGTCGAACGGCGCGGGCGAAGTCGTCCCCGGCGTTGGGCAGGCCCTCAGCGAGATCTACAACCCCGACGCGGCCAACCAGCAGAGCCCGCTGAGCAACAACGAGCTGACCGACCTGCTGCTGAGCAGCGGCGCCGCCAGCGCCCAGCAGATCGGCGCTGCGCAGCAGATCATGCGCCAGACGCCCGGGCGCCGTCTGCTGGAAGTCCTCGTCGAGCAGGGCGCCGTCGAAGCGAAGATCCAGGAGTGCATTGCGCAGCTCGCCGGGATGCCCTTCGAGCACGTCGATCTGAACAAAGGTCTCGAAGGCGGGTTCGACGGCAAGCTCACCCAGCGCCTCACGGTCGACTTCTGCAAGCAGCACCTTGTGCTGCCGCTGCGCCAGGAAGGCGTCCGCACCGTGATCGGCGTCGTCCGCCCGGACGACGTCTTCCTTGTCGACGAGATCCGTCGTCGGCTCGGCGTGCAGGCCGTCAAGCTCGTTCTGGTCACGGCCTTTGAAGTCCGCGGCGCGCTGGAGATCATCGGCGGCCCGGTCAAGGAGCAGGAAGACGACGTCAACGACATCCTCAGCTCCGTTCAGGAGGGCGACGTTCAGGTCGAGAAGAAGAGCGACCAGGAGGTCGACCTTGAGAAAGCCGCGGGCGAGAACCCCGTCATCCGCTACGTCAACTACATCATTCAGCAGGCGGTGAAGGAAGGCGCCAGTGATATCCACGTCGAACCCGCCGACAAAAAGATGAAAGTCCGCTTCCGCATCGACGGCGAGCTCTACGAGATGATGCAGCCCCCCGCCGCCATGAGCGCCGCGATCACCAGCCGCCTGAAGATCATGGCCAACCTCGATATCTCCGAGCGCCGCCTGCCCCAGGACGGGCGCATCCGCTGCCAGGTCGGCGGACGCAAGCTCGACCTCCGCGTGTCGACCCTTCCCACCGGCTACGGCGAAAAGACCGTCATGCGTATTCTCGATACGCGGTCGATCAACGTGAAGCTCGAAGACCTCGGCTTCGATGAAGACACCCTCCAACTTTGGAAGGGCATCATCAACGCCCCGCACGGCATCGTCCTCGTCACAGGCCCCACCGGCTCGGGTAAGACCACCACCCTCTACTCCTCCCTCCGAACCCTCGACAAAGCCTCGATGAACATCTCCACCGTCGAAGACCCCATCGAGTATCACCTCGACGGCATCACCCAGACCCAGATGCACGACAAGATCGGCATGACCTTCGCCAAGGCCCTCAAGGCCCTGCTGCGTCAGGACCCCGACGTGATCATGCTGGGCGAAATCCGCGATCAGGAAACCGCCATCACGGCCGTGCAGGCCGCCCTCACGGGCCACCTGGTGCTCAGCACCCTGCACACCAACGACGCGCCAAGCTCCATCACGCGACTGGTCAACATCGGGCTGGAGCCCTTCCTCGTCGCCGCCGCGGTCAACGGCGTTCTCGCCCAGCGCCTGCTCCGCAAGCTTTGCACGCACTGCAAGTTCGAGAAAGAGCCCAGCGAAGAAATGAAAGAGTTCCTGGGCATGCAGGGCCTCTCCACCGAGAAGCTCTGGTCGGGCAAGGGCTGCGACAAGTGCCGAAACAGCGGGTACTCCGGCCGCGTGGGTATCTATGAGTTGCTCCTGGTCGACGACCAACTCCGCGATATCGTCGTCCGCAACCCCAACGTCGCCGAGCTTCGCCGTCTGTGCGCCGAACGCGGGATGGTGACGCTGCGTTCCGACGGCCTGAAGAAAGCCGCCGCTGGCAAAACGAGCGTCGAAGAAGTCCTCCGCGTGACCGAGAGCACGATCTGAGATCTCGGCTCCACCGAAGCACAACCACGCCGCCGCGGTCCAACGCCGGTGCTCGGTCTTCGTTTCGGTATACTCCGGTAGGTCACCGTCGTGGCCTTACGGAGCGCAGAGCATGTCCACCAGCGACCAAGCCACCAGCGTCCTGCTGCAAGAGAAACGCGTCTTCAACCCCAAGCCCGCCAAGCAGCTTGGCTTTGACCGCTGGCACATCGAGTCGCTCGAGCAGTACAAGGCCCTTCACGCCGCGAGCGTCCGCGATCCCGAGTCCTTCTGGCGCGACGAGGCCAAGCATCTCGACTGGTTCGAGCCCTTCCACACCGTCTGCCAATGGAAAGCGCCCGACGCGAAGTGGTTCGTCGGCGGGCGCACCAACGCCTGTTACAACTGCGTCGATCGCCACGTCCAGGCCGGTCACGGCGAGCAGGTCGCCATCATCTGGGAAGGCGAGCCCGTCGCCCCCCGCACCGGTCACCCATCGAGCAGCAGCGCCTACGCGAAAGAGCCCGAGATCCGCCGACTGACGTACCGCGAGCTCCAGCTCGAAGTCAGCAAGTGCGCCAGCGCCCTGAAAGCCCTGGGCGTGAAGAAGGGCGACGTCGTCACCATCTACATGCCGATGATCCCCGAGCTGGCTATTGCCATGCTCGCCTGCGTACGCATCGGGGCCGCCCACTCCGTCATCTTCGGCGGCTTCGCCCCCCACGCCATCACCGAACGCGCCATCGACGCCCACAGCAAGGTCATCATCACCGCCGACGGCGGCTACCGCCGGGGCGACATCGTCCCGCTCCAGAAAAACGTCGAAGAGTCCGTCGCGCAGCTCGCCAACCACGGGCACATCATCAACCACGTCCTCGTGGTTAAACGCACGGGGCACCAGCCACCCAGCGAGCGCTTCAAGACCGGCGCGAACCACATCGGTGCAACGAAGTTCCACTGGTGGCACGAGGCCGTCGGTGCTTCGGGCCACGCCTGCCCCTGCGAGTCGATGGATGCGGAGGACATGCTCTTCCTGCTCTACACCTCGGGCAGCACTGGCAAACCCAAGGGCATCGTGCACACCACCGCCGGCTACCTCGCCTTCGTGCAGATGACCGCACGCCTGACCTTCAACCTCTTCCCCGATACCGGTCAGGTCTTCTGGTGCTCAGCCGACATCGGCTGGATCACCGGTCACTCCTACGTTCTCTACGGCCTGCTGATGAACCGCGTCCCCACCCTCATGTACGAGGGCGCACCAAACTTCCCCACCATGGAAGGGGGCAAGGGCGACCGCTTCTGGGAGATCATCGCCCGCCACCGCGTCACCCACTTCTACACCGCGCCCACCGCCATCCGCACTTTCATGAAGTGGGGCGATGAACTGCCCGCCAAGCACGACATGTCGTGCCTGAAGGTCCTGGGCACCGTGGGCGAACCGATCAACCCCGAGGCGTGGATGTGGTACCACAAACACATCGGTCGCGAGGTCTGCCCCATCGTCGATACCTATTGGCAGACCGAAACCGGCGGGCACATCTGCACGCCCATCCCCGGCGCGATCCCCACCAAGCCCGGCTCCTGCACCGTCCCGATGCTGGGCATCGACGCCGCGATCGTCAACGAACAGGGTGAAGAGCTCGGCGCAAACAAGGGCGGGCTCTTCGTCATCCGCAAACCCTGGCCCTCGATGCTCCGCGGGGTCTTCGGCAACCGCGAGCGCTTCATCTCCAACTACTTCGGGCGATTGAAAGACCCCAAGACCGGCCAGCCGCTCTACTTCTCCGCCGACGGCGCACGCCGCGATGAGGACGGGTACTTCTGGGTGCAGGGCCGCGTCGACGACGTGATCAAGGTCAGCGGTCACCTGCTGGGCACGATGGAAGTCGAGAGCGCGCTGGTGAGCCACCCCTACGTCGCCGAGGCCGCGGTCGTGGGCTATCCCCACGAGGTCAAGGGCAACGCCATCTGCGCCTTCGTCACCCTCCGCGGCACCTGGTACGCCAAGAACCCGGGCAAGCAGCCCAGCGACGAACTCCGCAAGGAACTCATCGCCCACGTTCGCAAAGAAGTCGGCGCACTCGCCCAGCCCGATCAGGTCCGCTTCACCGAAGGACTCCCCAAAACGCGCAGCGGCAAGATCATGCGCCGCCTCCTCCGCGACGTCGCCGCGGGGGTGGAGAAGATCACCCAGGACACCACGACGCTGGAAGACTTCAGCGTGGTGGCGAAGCTGCGCCAGGACGATGAGTGATGGTGTCTCGTACCATCTCACACCATGGGTTGGCGTGACTGGTTCTCCATTTCGAGCGGACAGCCCAGCGTCTTCCGCATCCGGTTGATGGGTCACGTCATTGAGGCCCGCCCTTCACCTTCCGGCGGTGAGAGCGTGCTGGTCGACGGCGCGGTGGTTTCCAAACGCGCGTGGTGGTCGTCGTGGGGCACAAACGCCACGCATCAGTTCACGCTCACCGATGAGCAGGGCGTGACGCACAACGCCGAGGTTCGCATCATCGACCGCACCGGCGGGCTGGGGCTGAAGCTGCGTGCCGTGCTCGCCATCGACGGGCTTGAACGCGCCGAACTCCCCAAGCTCAGCTCCTCGCTGAGTCCCGGCTGCTGCCCGCACTGCACCTACGACCTCTCCGGAATCGAGACGAACAACCATGAAGTCCGCTGTCCGGAGTGTGGCCGGCACACAGCCGAAGAACTGCTCAACCGCCGCTCGTAAGTGCGTGCGGGAACTCGTCTCCGCCCCGCACCAGCTCACCGCTCGATCACGTTGTACTTCAGAATGCACCAGAGCGCCGCGACGCCGTCGCTGGGGCCGATCTTCTTTCCCTCCGCGTACGTTCGGCCCGCGTAACTCACCGCGACCTCGAAGATCCGCGCCGGCTTGCGCTCCTGCCCTTGACCCAGAGCCTGCCCCACCTTCGCGCGTGCGAACTTGGCCACCAGCTCCGGCTCGATCCCGAATCGGTCTTCCTTGAGTTGCAACTGCTGCGCCACCTCGCGTGTGAAGGCCTTCAGGCAGCACTCGATATCCGACAGGTTCAGGTTCGTCAGCACGTTCGAGCACAGCGTGATGAAGCGGTTCGCCAGATAGTGCCAGAAGTAGAGCACGCGGTGCGCCTCGCCGCCGAAGCGGGTCCCGACCACCGCGTCGGCCCGTCCGTCGAGGATCGGCGCCACCAACCGGGCGTGGTCGGCGGGGTCATACTCAAGGTCAGCGTCCTGAATGAGCAGAAGGTCCGCGCCGTCGCGCAGGGCCGCCGTCAGTCCTGTGCGCACCGCGGCCCCTTTGCCCATGTTGCGATCATGCCGCAGGACCGTGATTGTTCCGCTCTCGGTGCTCTGGGCGAAGCGGTTGATGACCTCCAGCGTGCGATCGGTGGAGGCGTCGTCGACGACGTAGACCTTTCGGACCACCGGCACATGCCCGCTGGGGGCGTTGGGTTCGTCGGTGTGGACGGGTGCCGCGGGCGCGGGCGTGCGGAGCAGACGCTCCAGCAGGCGCGGGGCGAGCCGCTCTTCGTTGTACACCGGAATGATGACCGCGAGCTTCACGATTGGTTCAGTCTACACGATGATCGTGCCCGCGGCGGACACGTTCGCGCGCACGCCGGCGGCCATTCACGTCACAAACAGCCCGTCGCTCACTTGAAAAGCCGCGGTGATGGCCCGCTTGTGCGCGCTGGAAACCCCCAAGCCCGACAGATCGCTCCGCGTGATCCACATCCGTCCGGCCTGTTTCCGGTTGCACGGCGCGAGCTGCGCTTGGACGACTTTGAAGCGCACCGTGCGGTGGGTGGTTTGGTGTGTGAACTCAAGGGTGGGGGCGGCGAGGGCGTCGGCGCTGAGGCTGCCGCCGCGGATCTGGACGAAGCTGCGCAGGTCGTTCAGAGCGGGCCAGTCGTCGGCGTGTTCAAGGGTGGGCAACTGAAAGAGACCGGCCCACATGCCGGTGCTCGGTCGTTGCTCGACCAGCAGCCGCCCGTGCTTGTCGCGGAGGATGATCGAAGTGCAGAAGAGCTCGCTGACGGCCGAGCGTTTCTTGGGCCTGGGGATCCGCGAAGTCAGCCCGAGGGCGAAGGCTCTGCACGAGTCTTTCAGCGCGCAGCGATCGCACGCGGGCGAGGCCGGGGGCGGGAGGCAGACTGTCGCGCCGAGTTCCATGAGCGCTTCGTTGGTCACGCCGGGCATTCGGGCAGCGTGGGCGAGTTGTTCCGCCGCGGCCCAAGCCCAGTCGGTGGTGGGCTTGGCGTCGGGTTCGAGGTCTTGGCCGTGGAGGCGGAGGAGGACGCGTTTGACGTTCCCGTCGACGATGGGGGCGGGTTGGTTGAAGGCGATGGAGGCGATGGCCCCGGCGGTGTAGCGTCCGACGCCGGGGAGTTTGAGCAGGTCGTTCACGTCGCGGGGAACGATCGCGTTGAAGTCGCGGACGATCATCTGGGCGGCGGCATGGAGGTTGCGGGCTCGGCGGTAATACCCAAGCCCCGACCACAAGCCAAAAACATCGTCGATGGGTGCGGCGGCGAGCGAGCGCACGTCCGGGAAGCGATCGATGAAGCGGGCGTAGGCCGGAATGACCCGCGAGACCTGTGTTTGCTGCAGCATCGTCTCAGCGACGAGTGCGTGGTATGGATCGCGCGGCGTCGTGCGCCAGGGCAGATGACGGGCGGCGACTTTGAACCACGCTTCAAGCGCCGCAGAAATCACAGAAGGTGATACCTCGGCGGCAGTAGGGGGAGTGGGGGGGTGATCGTTCTTGGCGCCCGGGGAGCGTGCTGGGCTCCGAAGTGCACCGGCGCGGGGCGGTTTGACGCGTGATCTAGAGGGCGGCAAGGGCCTTCTCCACACCTGCGCGGACGGTTGACCACTTGGCGCTCGGGGACTTGCTGATGGTCATCCAGCCGTCGCGGATCATCACGCCCACCACGCCCGGGACCGAGAACATCGCCTCGGCCGCCGCGTCGCCCTGGGCTTGCTGGGCGTCGCGGTACGAGCGGGCGCCGCCCTCGGGCGCGGAAGCGCGAGAAGTGGCCTCGGGCAGAGCGCCGTCGAGCACGCAGCGCAGGGCGTGCGGGTTGGGGGTGGACTCGAAACTGACGACCTTGAAGGGCATTGTGCGGACTGAGCGAAGGAACGGGCGGAAGAAAGCCGATCGTATGCTGAGGAACCGGCGCGGCAGTGAATCTAAACTCGTGCGGAGGGCGAAGGTCAGCCCGACGGACGCACCAACCCCGAGCCCCGCATCACCCGTCGCGGCGACAACCGATCACCGAACCCCGTTCCCTCCGAGCTTCAGCTTCAACGTTCCCCCTCTCACCCCCTTTGCCTGAGACCCCTGACCCTCGAAAGACGAGATGATCGACCGCATCCGACAGATCGGCGAACGGCTCGTGGGCTACTCCTGGTGGCAGGTGGGCATCGAGCTTGCGGTCATCGGGATCGTGGTCTATTTGTTCGTGCGGTTCGTCGCCTCGGCGCGGGCGCCGCGGTCGGTGAAGCTGGCGTTCTATTTGTTCCTGGTCGCGACGCTGCTGATCCGTGTGCTTGGTGCGCGGGAGAGCTTCCAGCGGGTGGGGTTCTTGTACGACAGCGTGCTGCCGGTGATGATCCTGGCGCTGCTGGTGATCTTCCAGCCCGAGCTGCGTCGGGCGATGATGCGGGCGGGGGACTTCTCGTTCCTGCGTCGGCGGATCGAGCCCGAGACCCGCGCGGTTGAGGAGATCGTCAAGGCGGCGAAGTACCTCTCACGGGCCAAGTTCGGCGCCATCATGGTCGTCGAGCGTGAGACCTCTCTCCGCAACATGCTCGAAGGCGGGACGGTCCTCAATGCCGAGGTCAGTGCTCCGTTGTTGCAGACAATTTTCTTTCCGGGCTCGGCGTTGCACGACCTGGCGGTGGTGATCAAGCGAGATCGGATCCTCGCGGCGGGTGTGCAACTCCCGCTGGCGGAGGCGACGGAGATGGAGGACGCGTCGCTGGGCTCGCGGCACAGGGCGGCCGTGGGCGTTTCGGCGGAGAGTGACGCGGTGGTGGTGGTGGTTTCTGAGGAGACCGGGCTGATCTCACTGGCGGAGCGGGGCGAGCTGACGCGCGGGCTGAACGAGGACGAGCTGCGTTCGCTGCTGATCCTGAAGTACAACCGCGGGCTGGTGACGGAACTGACCACGGGCGAGGCGGTCCCCGAGACTTCGCCGCGTGAATCGAACCCGACGCTTGGCGAAACAACCTTCGGCGATGAGCCGGTTCTGGAGGGTCAGCGGCGCTGATGCGCCCGCGTGAAGCATGATCGCGAAGATCTCCCAAGCCGTGCTGGTAGCGATCCTGACCGTGCTCGTCTGGGCATGGGCGGAGGGTGAGGGTTTGACCGTTGCGCCGGCCTCGCCGCGGGTGGTCTTCAAGTCGCCGCCGGGGTCGGATCTTTTCGCGCGGTCGATCGACCAGGGCTTCAGCGGGACGGTGTCGGTGAACCTGCGCGGTTCCACCGCGGCGGTGGGGCAGGTGCAGCGGGCCCTGGCGACGCCGCTGGCGCTCACGCCCGGGATCACCGGGTTCCCGTCTACGCCCGGGACGCACACGATCGAGCTACGAGAGATCATCAGGCACCTGCCCGAGATCCGCGGCTCGGGTGTGAGCGTGCTTTCGGCCGAGCCTTCCACGGTGCAGGTCACGGTTGAGAAACTGGTCACACGTCAGGCGGCGGTGCGGCTGCGCGTGGCGGGGGGGAGCGCTTCGGAGACGCCGGTGATGACCCCCGCGATCGTCGCGGTGCGCATCCCCGAGGCGAACGCGGAGCAGGTCGCCGGCGACGCGGAGGTTGAAGCGACGGTGGACGTTTCGTCGGCCAGCGCTACCGGCGCGCCGAGCTACGAAGCCACGGTGCCCGTGCGGCTGTCGGCGTCGATGCGCAGCGCGGGTGCGCTGGAACCTTCGCCCTCGACGGTCAAGGTCGCGGTGAGGCTCGGCAAACCGGCGGAGAGCATCACATTGCCCTCGGTTGAAGTCCGCACGATCTGGGACCCGAGCGTTGATCGCGAGGAAGCCAAACGTTGGCGCGTCGAAGTGATCGACGCGTATGTGCGGAACGTGCGCCTGACCGGACCGGCGGGGAGCACCGCGGCGCTGCGCGACGGCAAGGTGCAGCCGCTGGCGATCGTGCTGCTGGATCAGGACGACCTGAAAGAGGGCGAGGTTTCGCGCGTGCCCGTCCTGACGGCCCGCGTGCCCGGGGTTTATGGCGACGGGCCCGTCAGCGCGGTGCGGGTGAAGATCAGCAAAGTGATTGACGACGCGACCAAACCCGTGGAACCTCTCAAGAAGCCCTGATCGGTTGACACGGTTGCACCTGCGTGCGTGTGTTCGCAACCGCCGCCTGATCGATCAGAACTTGAAGTTGGCGAACGAGTTGCCGGTGGTGATCGTCGTGGCGGCGGCGGAGACGTCGAAGATCTGACCGACGGCGTTGTTGCCCGCGATGAAGAAGTCGTCTGCACCCTGACCGGCGGCGTAGTTGCGGACGACGATGCACCCGCCGAGGACGGAGATGCCGCCGCCGGTGTTGCTCGTCGCGCTGTTGCCTTCGACGCGGTTGTTGCCTCCGGTGCAGATGATGCCGAAGCCGGCGTTGTCGCGTGCGGTGTTGTTGATCACCGAGGTGCCGTTGGAGACGCGGATCCCGTCGGAGCCGTTGAGGTACACCGAGCAGTTGCTGACGGTTGAGCCGGTGGTGGCGATGATGCCGAAGCCGGCGTTGTTGGTGGAGGAGCAGTTGGTGATGCTGGAAGCGGTACCGATTGAGAAACCGTTCCCGGTGCTGTTGGCTGCGGAGCAGTTGGAGAACGAGGACCGAGCGCCGCTTGAGAACCCCGCCACGCCTCCGCTGGCAGAGCACGAGATGTACGTGCCGCCGTTGCCGCCGGAGTAGCACGCGAAGCCGACGCCGCCGACGGCCGAGCAGTTGGTCAGGGAGCAGTTGTCGTTGATGAGAAAACTGGTGCCGCTGGTTCCGGCGTTGTCGGCGGTGCAGTTCAGCAGGGTGCAGTTATTGGAGATAAACCACTCGGTGCTGACGTTTGCACGGGCGACGCACCCGGTGGCGGAGCTGGAGTTCCCGATCAGGAACCCGAAGGCCCCGTTGGCGGTGCTGAGGCACCCCTGCAGGACGGTGGCGTTGCCCCCGGCGATGCCGTTGTTCGTGTTCGCGTCGGCGGTGCAGTTGATGAACGTGCAGTTCGAGGCGCTGGTGGCGTTGAACCCCAGGTTGCCGTTGTTCTGAGCGGTGCAGTTCTGGACGAACGAGCGGTTGGTGAGAACGAAGCCCGAGCCGAGGTTGCTCCGGCTGACGATGTCGTAGAGCCGGATGTTCTCGGCGCTGTTGGTGAGTGCGTTGAGCCCGTCGCCGCCGCTGTCACGGAGTGTGCCGTTGCGGATGGTGACGTTGCCCTTGTTGGTTCCGGCGCCGCTGCCGACGACGAGGATGAGCGGGGCGGTGTTGCTCCCCGCGCCGCGAACGACGAAGCCGTTGAGGTCGATCGTCACGTCGTTGGCGGCGATGCGGATGGCGCTGACGCCGTTGGTCGCGCCGGCATCGAGGTTCGCGGTGAGGTAGTAGCTGCCGGGCTGGGTGATGACGAACTTCGCCGTCGCGTCGCCCGGGGTGTTGGTGGTGTTGAGCGCGATGCGGGCCTCGGCCCCCGGTGTGCTGGTCACCGGGCCCGGCGGCGGCGTGAGCGGGCCGGCGAGGATCGTCTGATGCGGGATCGCGATCACGGCAACCACGGCCGAAAGTGCTGGCACGAGGAAAGAGCGTGATCGCGCTGACAGGTTGGAGATCATGGGTCGGTTCCTGATGAGGGTCTTGTGGGTCAGATGGCGGAGAACAAGGCGTACGCACGCGCAACGTTCGGCCGCGGGTTCAATAGGTGTAGTTGGCGTTCGGATCGGTCGAGCCGGGGCTGGTGCCCCCGCTGTTGCCAGAGATGGCGGTGGCGGCGGCGCTGTTGACCACGAGGCAGCGGTTCGAGCCAGCGATGTCCCAGTTCAGCGTGGTGTTGTTGGCGGCGGTGTTCCGGACGATGAAGCAGAGACTCACCGTGACACGGAAGCCGAAGTCGTTGTCGGTGCACTGATTGTCTTCAACCCTGGTTCGTGTGCCTGAGACGAGGATGCCCGCGCCCGGGACGGTCTGGCCGTTGGAGGCGCAGTTGTTCGCCTTGATAACGCAGTTGCCCAGGCATGAGATGCCGTTGGCTCCGCTGAAGGTGACCGTGTTCGATTCGATGCGGGTAGAAGAGTTGCACTTGATCCCGTCGGCGCCGTTGCTGCGTACGACGCAATGGGTGATGATCCCGCCGTTGAGCACTTCGATCCCTGCGCCGTCGTTGTTTGTCGCGACGCAGTTGTTCACCAGCACGCCGTCGTTGCCCAGGATTCCTGTCAAGCCGTTGTTGTAGACGGAGGAGCTCTCAACACGGGAGGAGTTGCTGACAATGATTCCTTCCCCGACATTCTCATGGGAGGTGCAGTTCAGGATCGCGCCGCCTGTCGAGACGCGAAGTCCGGACTGGCCGTTGATCGCGGCGAGAGAGTTGATGATGGTGGAATGCGACGGGAGAAAGATGCCGCGCTGCGAGTTCGAGAGGGCTTGAACGTTCTCAACGTGCCATCCGGAGCTGGACGTGACGGTGCTGAGGATCCCGCTGCCGTTGCCGATGTCGCGGACGACGCCGTTGAAGATCCGGACATTGCTGCGGATGCCCTCGCCGATGATGCCACCGGTTGACGTCGCGTTGCCGATGATCGAGAACCCGTTGAGATCAATCGTGACGTTGTTCGCGGCGATCTCGATGCAACGCTTGCCCGCTTCGCCCGCGAGGTTCCCTGTCAGGTAGTACGAGCCCGGCTGGGAGATCCGCAGCACGCTATCGGCGTCGCCCGGGGTGTTGGCGGTTGTCAACGCGATTCGCGACTCGGGCCCGGGCGTGCTGGTCACCGGTCCGACCGGCGGCGTCAGCGGGCCGGCGAGGGCCGATGCACACAGCACCAGGCAACCCGCCGTGATCAGTGCGCACAACGGTGCCCGAAGCAATCCGGTCGGCCGATCAGCACGACCAACCGAACGACGAGATTCCGATCCATAACCGCTGCTGGTACCCGCCATGATTCATCGCTCCTCTTGATCCGATATGGGTGCCCGCAACAAGACAACCGTGACGCGCGAGCAAAGCGAGCATCGACCCGCTTTGAACACCCTCTCTGCCTCTCCGCTCAATGCGACGTCTACGCAAATGTCGGCTGACGGTCACCGCATGAGATCGTCCGGGTGTCAGCCCACGATTGGGTTGAATATTTGGTAGGCGTTTGGGCGGTCGAATGCGTTCCCGGACTCGAAAGCCCCGAGCGCCCCGCCTAGCCTTGGACCCTCCCCAGGGCGGTGACCCGTCTTGAGGGCTTGCTTTGTCAGTCTCCCATACGAGGACCGACCTGTTATGAAGATCCGCACCGACGAAATCGCTTCCGTCATCAAGCAGGAAATCGAGCAGTACTCTGCCGCTCTTGAGGTCTCCGAAGTCGGCCGCGTCGTCGAAGTCGGCGACGGCATCGCCCGGATCTACGGCCTCTCCAACGCCATGGCCGGTGAACTCCTCGAGTTCCAGTCCCGCAAGGGCTCGGTCATGGGCCAGGTCTTCAACCTCGAGCTCGACACCGTCGGCGCGGTCATCTACGGCGATTACCTCTCCGTCAAGGAAGGCGACCTCGTCAAGGGCACCGGACGCCTCATGGACGTCCCCGTCGGTCCCGAACTCCTCGGTCGCGTGGTCAACCCCCTCGGTCAGCCCCTCGACGACGGCCCGGCCCTGACCAGCGCCGAACGCCGCAAGGTCGACATCATCGCCCCCGGCATCGCCGAGCGCAAGCCCGTGCACGAGCCGCTGCAGACGGGCATCAAGGCCGTCGACGCCATGATCCCCATCGGCAAGGGCCAGCGCGAGCTGATCATCGGCGACCGCAAGACCGGCAAAACCGCCGTCGCCATCGACACGATCATCAACCAGAAGCAGTACTGGGGCACCACCGAAGCGGTGGTGTGTATCTACGTGGCGGTCGGTCAGAAGGAATCCACCGTCGCCGCGACGGTCGAGACGCTGAAGAAGAACGGCGCGATGGACTACACCATCATCGTCAACGCCGCCGCCTCTGACCCCGCGCCGATGCAGTACGTCGCGCCCTACTCGGGCACCGCGATGGCCGAGTACTTCATGTGGACCGGCAAGACCCCGGGCATGAAGCTCCCCAACGGCATGCCGATGCCCAAGCACGCCCTGTGCATCTACGACGACCTTTCGAAGCAGGCCGTCGCTTACCGCCAGATGTCGCTGCTGCTGCGTCGCCCGCCGGGCCGTGAGGCGTACCCCGGCGACGTCTTCTATCTCCACTCCCGCCTGCTGGAGCGTGCCGTCAAGCTCTCGGACGACAACGGCGCCGGGTCGATCACCTCGCTGCCGATCATCGAGACGCAGGAAGGCGACGTCTCGGCGTATATCCCCACCAACGTGATCTCCATCACCGACGGTCAGATCTACCTCGAGCCCGAACTCTTCTTCGCGGGCGTCCGCCCGGCCATCAACGCCGGTATCTCCGTCAGCCGCGTCGGTGGCTCCGCCCAGATCAAGGCCATGAAGCAGATCGCCGGCTCGCTGCGCCTCGACCTCGCCAGCTTCCGCGAACTCGAAGCCTTCGCCCAGCTCGGCACCGAGCTCGACAAGGCCACGCAGCGCCAGCTCGACCGCGGCGCCCGCATGGTCGAACTGCTCAAGCAGCCCCAGTACCAGCCCATGAACGTCATCGAGCAGGTCATCTCGATCTTCGCCGGCAGCAAGGGCCTCATGGACGACGTCCCGGTCAACCGCATCCGCGAGTTCGAGATCAAGCTCCACGAATACATGAACGGCGTCGCCAAGCCCGTCCGCGACGAGCTGGCGGAAAAGAAGGACATCAAGGCCGTGGAGCAGAAGCTCGAGGCGGCGATCCGGACGTTTAAGACGACGTTTAAGATCTAATAGACGCAGATTCACACTTTATTGTTGGTAGCCGAGGTCCCACGTCACTTGCAAGCGTGAGGACTCTCGGCTATTCTCATTCGCGACGCGGTTACTCGGAGTTGTTCGAGTGCTGCTTCATTTGCATGTGTTGAATCGATTGGTGATGGCGGAATACAAGGGGTAACCGGATGAAACTGAGCAGTACTCGGCGTTCGCAATCGCAGCTGCGAACGGTGCTTTGTCTGTTGTTTGGTTTGACATGTTCAACGGGCTTCTCGCAGCCATTGGTGCAGTCGAACTTCGACAACGGAACCGAAGGCTGGACAGCCGTCACGTTCTCAAACCTTTGTTCGACGCTCGCTGGTGCTGGGTCACCGCTCGCTGTCACGTGGACATCCGCGGGTGGAGCGTCCGGCGGGTATCTCAGGACTGCCGATGGTGTAGATATCACATTTTGGCGAGCACCCGCCTCGTTTAGGGGTAACTTGAGTGCGGCCTTTGGTGGTTCAGTCTGCTTTGAGTATCGGCTCTTGACTACCGACGCGGATATTTTGTACGCACCCGATGATGTTTACATTCAGAGCGCTGGTATTACACTGGTCGCCGACGCGTCTAATCCGAGTCGCGATTCCTGGGGAAGAACGCGCATACCACTCCGACCCGGTTTTTGGCGAGTTGGATCCTGCTCTGGTCCTTTGGCAACGGAAGTGCAGATTCGTTCTGCGCTCAATGATGTTGCAGAGTTGTACATTCGTGGCGAACATGTTATAGGTGGCGAAAGCAACGATATCGATTCGGTCGCCATTGACGCCACACCTGTGAACACTATTGATCTTGCTCGATGGCAGGAACAAGACACGGCCGGCCCGAGTGGGCGATGGCGGCACGCGATTGCCGTGGATACCGACCGAAACGTGCTTGTTCTCTTTGGTGGAGACACTGGCGAGAATGACACGTGGGAGTACAACCTCAGCAGCGGCATCTGGACTCGAATTCAATCACCAGTCTCGCCGCCGCGAACGGGCGGGCACGCCATGGCCTACGACAAATCTCGTGGCAGAGTTGTCATGACCGGAGGCGGATACCTGGTGCCGCGAGCAGACGTGTGGGAGTATAACGTAGAAACCAAGCAGTGGTCCCAGAGCGTGCCTCTACCGCAAGCGCGCAGCGGGCACGGGATGACATACGACACGCAACGACAGACGATGGTGCTCTACGGCGGACTGGCATCTGGAGTGTCAGGGGCAACAGATGTGCTGGAGCGATCCTCGGGCTCGCCGAACTGGGTTTCTCGTCCTGCAGTCGATAATCCGGGAGCGCAGGTCGGTTACGCGATGACCTACGATGTCGGACGTCAACGTACGACATTGATTGGTGGGGGGACAACGAGTCTAACGATTTGGGAATGGAATGGTTTGACCGGAGTCTGGAGTGTTCGCTCCGTTCCTGGTGCCTCTCCTAATACTCGTAGAAATCCTGCGGTGACGTATGACGAGTCCCGGCAACGAGTTGTTGTCGCGGGCGGCGAAGGAAATGCAAGTACTTGGGAGTATGATGGGTCCGACTGGCTGCAGCGATCGAACATATTGGGCGGTGGACGCGATGAACACGCGATGGCTTACGATCCACTCAATCAGCGAGTTATCCTATCCGGTGGAATTCTTGGCAGCGCAGGTGCCCAGCGTGACCTGCTCACATTCAATGGAGCCAGCAACCAGTGGCAAACTCGTTGGAGTAGTTCGCAGTGTAGCGCAAGAGATGGGTTCGGAATGATCTACGATGAAGAGGGGCAGCAATCTGTGATCTATGGAGGTGGCCTTCTTACTCGTCCTGGGGTAACTCGCCAGTTCGGCGGAGGTCTGTTCGCCTTCGCAAGCAGTGTGTGGACACCGGTGACTCCGTCAGGCTCACCCGGCAATCGATGGGCGATGCCAGCCGCGTATGACCCAACGCGCAGAGTGATGATGGTTTATGGTGGCCTCACCGATTCCGGTAGTGGTAGCTCAACCTCGCGTTTGTGGGAGCTCAATCTCGCTACAATGACCTGGTCCGATCGAGGAAGCCAAGCGCCGGGACCGAGATATGAGCACGCCGTTGCGTTTGATCGCGTTCGCAACCAGCTCGTAGTCTTCGGCGGTCGCGATGACCTCGGCAACCGCCTTGGCGATACGTGGGTTCTGAATGTTGCCACAGGTCAGTGGACAACGCTGCCTCAGTCGTCGATTTCTCCCGGTCTGCGAAATGTTTCCGGTATGGCTTTCGACGAACACCGGGGCGTTGTTGTTCTCTTCGGTGGGCTTTCGAGCGTCACGAGTACCGGTGCAGTGGTTTATGATAACTCCACATGGGAGTGGAATGGTACAACGTGGAGAAACGCAACTCCAAGCTCGGGCAATCCACCGGCTAGGTTTTGGCCGCGAATCGTTTATGATCCGAACCTTCGACGTGTTATCATGTTCGCTGGTGTGACGAACTTTAACACCAGCTTTAATCCGGACTTTGCCGCGCAGGCCTATAGAGACGTATGGGAATGGGATGGGGTAGCATGGAAGCCGATCTCTCTTGATCTGTCCCCATTCCCGGTGGCACTCGTATATGGCAATGCGGTTTATGACCGGTCGCGCAGTCGAATTGTCCACTTCGGTGGAAGTTCTGTCACGAACGCGACCTACCTGAATAGCCAGACATTTGATCTCCTTTTGCCACCACGTCGCTGCTCCCCCGCCGACATCGCCGACGATCAGGGCAACCCTCTCCCGCCCGCGCCAGGCGTGAACAACTCCGGCATCAACGAAGGCGACTACAACGCCTTCTTCTCCGCACCGGGGTTCTTTAGCCAGGCCGCGATGGGACCCGCCGCGGTTGGCATGTTCTGCGACATCGCCGACGATCAGGGCACCGCGCTCCCGCCCTTCGGGACCGGCGGCGGTGCCGCCGCGAACACCGGCGTCAACGAGGGCGATTACAACGCCTTCTTCAACAGCCTCTTCATCCCGTGCGTTTGAGCCTGACGTTCGTTCTTGATTCATCATCTGTTCGTCTTTAGATCATCCGGACCTATCGGTCCTGCTTTGGTGATCACCATGTCAACTTAGTTAAGTGCTGGTTGTGCGGGCCTGCGGTGTTGCGTTGTCTCGTCGAAACCTCAGCCGCAACGCCCGCTCGTTTGCGAGAGCGTTAAGTTTCCAGGCTGGGAGGCTGGCGACCGACGGGGTTTGTTGTACGCTTTATTCCTGGGGGCCGACCTACTCGTGGAGGTTCCCCATGCTCAAACGCACGCTCACTGATTCCGTTCTTTTGCCCGCACGGCAAAGCGCTCAAGCACAGCCCTTCGCACGCTCGCTCGTTTCGGCCATCCTCCTGTGCATGCTCGCCGGAACGGCACACGCCCGCCCAGATACCTATGAGTTCGACACGACCTCGGGGCAGGTCACCAAGAACGGTTCCTCCATCACCACATTCGAAGGCGTCCCGATCCTCGTCGGACTTGTCACCGGTGGTGCCCGCACATGGACGATCGCCGGGGACATGATTCTGCCCCCCTCGGTCACGGTGAAGTTCAAGGGTGAACACCTCGCCAAAGTTCTTGTCGGCGGACACATGCGAGCGCTCGGCGCCGCCAGCATCAGTGCTGACGCCATTCAGGATCAGGGCGGCCCGGGCGGTGGAGATGGCGGTGACGGCGGCAACGGTGGCAACGGCGGCCCGGGCGGAACCGGCTTCGGTGCCGATGCACTTGGAAATCCAACACCAGGACAGAAAGGTCAATCCGCCAGCGGATCCGCGCCCGGAGCCCCGGGCCTCATCCCACGCCAGGGAGGCCCCGCAGGCACCGGCAACAACCTCTTCGGTGAAGCCGGCGGCTCGGGCTTCGCGGCGGGCATCGGCAATAACGGCAGCGGCGGTGACCTTGGACAGCTCGGATCGCCCGGGGGCATCGGTGTCAACAACCTCGCGGCACCCGCTCAGGGCGGGCTACGCGGAGGCTCAGGCATTGGCGCACCAGGTGGAAGCACGTCCGTCTCTGGCGGCGGCGGCGGAGCGCCGGGCGGTTCGGGAGGATCCGGTTCTACAGGGAGCACGGGCAACATTGGCTTCACCGGCGGTACTGGGGGGCAGGGCTTCAACGCCAACGGCTTCTCGCCGGCCACGAACCTGATCCCCGTCCTCAACGGCGGCAACGGCGGCTCGGGCGGCGGAGGCGGCGGTGGTGGTGGTGGCGGCGGTGGCGGT
>Ga0068877_10000619_pt1 | contig 30483 bp, 31 predicted proteins | sample NOAtaG_FD_66437 | JGI IMG/M metagenome (GOLD analysis project Ga0068877, IMG submission 66437) | Freshwater lake microbial communities from Lake Erie, under a cyanobacterial bloom - NOAA_Erie_Diel6S_1000h metaG | ecosystem: Environmental > Aquatic > Freshwater > Lake | place: USA: Ohio, Lake...
GGTTGCCGCGGCGCTGCTGTGGCTGGGACCGATGGGCACGCTGACCGCGCTGTGCGGCTGGGACCACACACTCACGCAAATGGGCTGGTTTTTCACCAAGGCGGCCCTGCTCACCTTCGGTGGTGCCTACGCGGTATTGCCCTATGTCTACCAGGGCGCGGTGGCGGATTTCAAATGGCTGACCCCTACGCAGATGATTGACGGACTGGCCCTGGGTGAAAGCACGCCCGGCCCGCTCATCATGGTGGTGGCCTTCGTCGGGTTCGTGGGTGGCTATGTGCAGGCGCTGTTCGGGCCCGAGCAGATGTTCCTGGCGGGCGCCGTGGCGGCCTGCGTGGTCACCTGGTTTACCTTCCTGCCTTCGTTCCTGTTCATCCTTGCCGGTGGCCCGCTGGTGGAGTCCACCCACGGCAACATCAGGTTCACCGCGCCGTTGGCGGCGATCACAGCGGCGGTGGTCGGGGTGATCGTCAACCTGGCGCTGTTCTTCGGCTATCACGTGTTCTGGCCGGCAGGCTTCGGTGGCGGGTTCGACTGGGTGTCGGCGCTCATCGCGGTTGGGGCCGCCGTGGCGCTGCTTCGCTTCAAGCGCAATGTGACGCATGTGATCGGCGCGTGTGCCTTTCTCGGGCTGGCGGTCAAGCTCGCCGGTGCCTGAGGGAAGGCCCGGCAACCGGTCGCCACCCGGTGTGTCACGAAAAATTCATTTGACTGCAAGATGGCTCGCGGCTATCTTTCGCCGCTTTTTGCCTGAAGCCGATTGATGATCGCGGTCCGCTACTGGATGGGTGTTGCGCTTTGCCTCGGGACAGTCCTGCCCGGGCCTTGTGGCGCCCAGGCGGCCGCGGAGCAGCAGGCGGATGTCAAGTTCCAGCTCACCTACAACTGGCAGCGCAACGGCTCGTTCCGCTCACCGTACGCGGCCGCCAACAGCCTGGCACCGGCGGGCGGCAGGATGTACACCTTCTCCACCACGGCCCACATCGGCGGCCGGCCGTGGCAAGGGGGCGAGGTCTACTTCAATCCGGAAATCGCCCAGGGTGTGCCGTTCGGCGGCAACCTGGTCGGCCTGGGCGGCTTCACCAACGGCGAGATCACCCGCGCGGCAGGCACGTCCCCCACCTTCTACCGCCAGCGCCTGTTCCTGCGCCAGACCTGGAACCAGGGGGGCGGGAGTGAAAAGCTCGAAGCGGATTTCAACCAGCTGGCCGGCAGTGTGGACCGGAACCGGTTCGTGCTTACGGTCGGCAACTTTTCCGTGCTGGATGTGTTCGATGACAATGCCTACGCCAAGGATCCGCGCGCCCAGTTCATGAACTGGAACCACTGGACCTACGCTGCGTATGACTACGCTGCCGACGCGCGCGGCTTCGGATGGGGCTTTGCCGGCGAGTGGTATCGCGATGACTGGGTCGTGCGCTTCGGGCGCATGACGGGCCCGCGCGAGCCTAACGGGCTGCCGGTCGACTTCGCGATCGGTCGCCACTATGGCGAACAGCTGGAAGTCGAACGTGCCTACACCCTGTTCGGCCAACCGGGGCGGGCGCGTCTGCTGGCATGGCGCAACAGGGCCGTGCTGGGGAGTTTCGCGGACGCGCTGGCCCTGCTGCGCACGAATCCGGCCGCCGGCCCGCAGACCATCGTGGCGGTGCGCGGTGCGCCGAAGGTCAAGTACGGCCTTGGCATCAACCTCGAGCAGGCGCTCGGCCGCGATAGCGGGGTGTTCCTGCGCGCGATGCAGGCCGATGGCAAGACCGAGACCCACGCGTTCACTGAAGTGGATGCCTCGCTGTCGCTAGGCGGCGCTGTCAATGGCCGGTCATGGGGGCGCGCAGGCGACACGGTCGGCGTGGCCTTCGCGCGCAATGCGTTGTCCGGTGATCGGCGCCGCTATCTCGCGGCCGGCGGCATCTCGTTCTTCATCGGCGACGGCGCGCTCAACTATCGCGCCGAGCAGACCCTGGAGACCTACTACAGCCTGGGGGTCACCCGATCACTTTGGCTCACGCTCGGGTTGCAACATATCCGCAACCCGGCCTACAACGCCGATCGCGGGCCGGTGAACGTGTTGGCGGTGCGGCTGCATGCGCACTTCTGAGGAGTGTGCCGCCGCATCGCTTCATCGATAGCTCTGGAATACCCGGCTGATCGCGTCGCGCCCCACCAGCAGCACGTCATAAGGATCCTTGCGGCCCTTGTACACGGGGCCGTCCATGCCCGGCGACCCGACCGGCATGCCAGGTACCGCGAGCCCGAGGGCTGCCGGCCTTTCCTTGAGTATCCGATGGATCTCGCGTGCCGGCACGTGGCCCTCGATGACATAGCCTTGCACCAGCGCGGTGTGGCATGAACCCAGGTTCTTCGGCATGCCCAGCTTCAAGCGGATCGGATTGTTGCCGGTGTCATGGGTCTTCACGCTGAAGCCGCTGGTTTCGATGTGGGCGATCCAGTCCTTGCAGCAGCCGCAGTTAGGGTCTTTCCATACCTCGACCACGGGTTTCACGGTTGCTGGAGCGGGGTGCGTGAACGGCGCGATCAAGCTGGCCAGGAGCGCCTTTCTGCGTGCGGGGCTGTGGGGGTGGTATTGCGTTTTCATGTGGTGATTCCTCTTGGCCGTCAGTTCTGCGAGCGGGGGCATCGCCTGGCTACTTGCGCGCTTCGATGCCGGTTACGGTGTACTCACCGCCAATCTTCTCTGCAGTGAAGCCGACCTTGTCGCCCAGCTTGACCAAGTCCAGTATGGCCGCGTCCTTCACCTTGAACACCATGGTCATCGGCGGCATGTCGAGGTTCTTGATTTCACCGTGCTTGAGCGTGATCTTGCCCTGCGCCTTGTCGATCTTGCGTACTTCGCCGTCGGCCAGCGCGGCGACAGTCTGGGCGATTATTGCCGGCTTGCCGGTGCCGCCGTGTCCTGCATGCCCCTTATGGTTTTCGGCGCCATTGGCGCCGGTCGACACGGTCGAGGCGAACGTGATGAAAGCGAAGAATTTGAGGAACTGGTGTTTCATGATGTTCTCCTGTAGCTTGGAATTGCTGAATGAAGAGAGCAGATGCAATAGAGAACCCTATTTCGCGACCACCTTGATCGTGCCCTTCATCCCGGCCTCGAAGTGGCCCGGAATCAGGCAGCCATACATGTAGGTGCCAGGATTGGTGAAGGTCCAGGTGATCTCCCCTTTGGCCCCAGGCTTGACATGTGCCATATTGGGCTCGTCATGCTCCATGCCGGGGTGTTTTTTCATCATGTCGGCATGCTTGCGTAATTCTTCGTCGGTGCCGATCACCATCTCGTGCATCGCCTTGCCGCCGTTGCGGACAACGAACTTCACGGTCTCGCCGCTTTTGACGACGATTTCCCCGGGGGTGAACCGCATCGCATCGGACATGCCGACATTTATGGTCCGGCGCGCCTTCCGCGGGTCGCCTTGGCGTCCGAACGGATATTCTTCGGCCGATAGCTTGTTGACGGTCGGCCGTTTGGCGTGATCGCCTTCACTATGTGCCGGGGCAAAGCCGGGTGCGGCCGCGAGGCTCAGCGCCAAGATCGCGTGGATTGGGTTCATGCAGATCTCCTTTCAATGGCCGGAATGCCCGCCGGATGGTTTGCGCACATTCACCTCTAGGCCCTTGCCTGCTGCGCGACCGCTGGCCGGGTCGATCTCGCTCATGCGCGAGGTGGGTGCGCGCGTCGGATTGAGCGAGTCGCCGGGCCACTTGTAGGCGACCGTGTTGGGCGGAAACTTGTAAGGACCGGGGTCCTGGTAGTCATTCCTCGCCTGTCCTTCGCGCACCTTCAGGGTGGTGAACATGCCGCCCATCTCGATCGGCCCGAACTGCCCGCGACCGGTCATCATCGGCAGGGTGTTATCCGGAATCTGCATCTCCATCTCGCCCATGTCGGCCATGCCGCGCTCGCCCATGACCATGTAGTCCGGCACCAGCTTGTTGATCTTCGCGGCGATGCCGCGATGGTCAACGCCGATCATGGTCGGCACGCCGTGGCCCATCGGGTTCATGGTGTGGTGGCTCTTGTGGCAATGGAAGGCCCAGTCGCCCGGTTCGGTCGCCTCGAATTCGATGGCGCGCATCTGGCCCACGGCGATGTCGGTGGTCACCTCGGGCCAGCGCGCCGTTGGTGGTGTCCAGCCGCCGTCCGTGCCGGTGACCACGAACTCATGACCGTGCAGGTGGATCGGATGATTGGTCATGGTGAGGTTGCCGACGCGGATGCGCACGCGGTCACCCATGCGGCACACCAGCGCGTCGATGCCCGGAAAGGCGCGGCTGTTCCAGGTCCACAGGTTGAAGTCAAGCATGGTGCTGATCTGGGGTGTGGCGCTGCCGGGATCGATGTCGTATGCGTTCAGCAGGAAGCAGAAGTCGCGGTCCACCGGCATGAAGCGCGGGTCCTTCGGGTGGGTAATCCACATACCCATCATGCCCATTGCCATTTGGGTCATTTCATCGGCATGTGGGTGGTACATGAAAGTTCCCGCGCGGCGCGCGATGAACTCGTAGACATAGGTTTCGCCGGGCTTGATCTGCGGCTGATTCAGGCCGCCGACCCCGTCCATGCCGTTTGGCAGGCGTTGGCCGTGCCAGTGGATGGTGGTGTGTTCGGGCAGCTTGTTGGTGACGAACATGCGCACCTTGTCGCCTTCGACCACCTCGATGGTCGGGCCGGGTGACTGGCCGTTGTAGCCCCACAGGTTGGCCGTCATGCCGGGCGCGATTTCGCGTTGCACCGGCTCGGCGATCAGGTGGAACTCCTTGTAGCCGTCCTTCATGCGCCAAGGCAGGGACCAGCCGTTGAGAGTGACCACCGGGTTGTAGGGGCGGCCGCGTGCCGGCGCGGGCGTGATAACGGTGGCGGCGGAATTGCGCAGCGGCGCTTCGGGCACCGTTGCCTGGGCGGCGCGCGAAACGGCAGCGGCGCCGAACATGGCGACCCCGAGTCCGGCGCCTTGTGTGAGGAAGCGGCGGCGTGCGGGCGCGGATTTGGTCGTGGATGTGGTTTTCATGGTCGTCATCACCTCAATGTCCGCCGCCGGCAGGCTTGACGGCCATCGGCGTCATGGTGCGGCCCAGGCCAAGGGCCGCGGGCTTTCCGATCAATGCCATTTGCAGGTCGGATTCGGCGAGCCAGAAATCCCGCTGCGCCTCGATGGCGGCGTTGACTGCCATGACCTGCTCGCGTGCATCCGCCAGAAGCTCGAACACGCTCTTGAGCATGCCGTTGTATCGCAGCAGCATCTCGTCGGAGATCTTCTTGCGCAAGGGCATGATCTCATCGCGATAGTGCCGCGCCAGGTCGTGCTGCGACCGATATCCGGAGTAGGCCTCGCGCACTTCGCTTTGAGCATTGACCGCGGTTTCACGGATCCGCTCCGCCGCCTGCATGTAGCGTGCCTCGGCGCCGGCGACGCGGGCGCCGCCGAAGTCGAACAGCGGTATTTCGAATCCCACCTCCCAGCCGCGCTTGCGCGGTTCATGCCCTTCGTCGACACGGGCCCGACCGATCTCGAGTACGTTGGTGAATCGCGTGACGCGGCTCACGCCGAGGGCTGCTGCGAGCGCTTCGGCCTCGTAGCGCGCGGCGCTTACGTCCAGCCTTTCCCGCATGGCCTCGGTGGCGATCGACGTTTCATCACGTGCCGCCAGCGGCAGGTCCGGCAGACGGTCCGGCAAGCGGAACGTGGCGGGATCGGTGAGACCCATCAGGCGCGTGAGTTGTTCGCGCGCCGCCGCCGCGGCGTGCTGCGCGCGCGCCATTTGCGCGGCGGCGTCGGCGTAGAAGGCGTGCTCGCGCATTTGCGTCAGGCGCGAGAAGTTGCCGGCGCGCGCCATGCGCCGCGCCAGCTCCGCGCCGGCCTCGGCCGATTCCTTCACCTGCGCCATGTATTGCAGGGTCTGCGCCGCGGCGACCGCCCGGACCCAGGCTTTGCGGGTGTCGGCGGCTGTGCGCAACATCTCGGAGGTGACGCCGCGCCGCGTGCCTTCGAAGCGGCGACCTGCCGCCTCCAGGCGCATGGGCAAGGTGATGAGGGACATCACGCCGAACGACAGCAAGCTCTCGATCTTGACATCGCTATCGCGATTGATCGCGCGCATGAAGGAGAATCGCGGGTTATCGATGCGGCCGGAGGAAACGAGGTCGCTTTCGGAAATGCCCAGTTCCGCGTAGGTCGCCTGCAGCCCTGGGTTGTTGAAAAGGGCGATCTGCACCGCGTCGTCGGCGGAGAGCGGCTGGCTGAGGAGCGCCGCGACCTTCCGCCTGACACTTTCAGCGTCACCTTCACTCCTGACCCATACGGTGTCGCGACCGAGACGATCCTTCGCCGTCTGCTGAGTCAGGCCAAAGCCGCGATCTTCCGAGAAGGAGGCGCAGCCGCCGAGCATCATGACGCAAACAGCGAAGACCAGCGTGCGTATCGTCGGCCGTTTCACTTGTGTGCTCCCGGCCGGTGCCCGACATGCGGATCTGGGCGGGGTACGGTCTTTATCGGTGGGGGTGCATTGCCCGAGAACCCGGATACTCGGTACACGTCCCCGTCCTTTTCGAGCGTGAAAGCAACGCGTTGTCCGGGCTTGACAATGTCGGCCAGCGCGGCCGACTTCAATTGCCAGAATGCGATACCGGCCGGCCAGCCCAAGGCCTTGATGGCGTCGCCGTCGATACGCACCCGGCCGGCCGTCCGGTCGATTTCCAGGACGGTGCCCGCGGTATTGACGCTTTTCTCGATCTCCCGCAAGTGGGCGTTGTGGCCGCCGAGCACCGCCATGGTGTCATTGACGTCACGCCAGTTGGCGGGCTTCTCGTCGCGGTAAGACTGGTAGTCCGCAAGGGCGGATTGGTGCCTCGGAACGGTGACGGGTTGCGCCAGTACCGTTCCCCCTCCCAAGCCCGCGGCCATGGTGGCCGCCAGCAATGAACGATTGATACAGGACATATCGACCTCATGACGAAAAATGAACCAAAGCACACCCTCGCATGAAGGTGCGCCAATCCATGCGTCAGGGGGTCAAATGCGCAGGCGCGCGGTGCTCCGGTAGGGCGGTGGTGCGCCGCCGTGGCGCGCGGCATCCGGCCGAGACGGCGGCAAGCCGAGCATGCCGTTGCCGGCCTCGGTAACCATTCTGGTCAATAGCAGGAAATCCGTGGTGGACAGGGCGGCGACACGAACGTCCGGATGGTCCAGTGTCTGGACCACGCTTTGGCAGTGATACTTGCACATCAGGGCAGGGGTCTCGTTGGCCCTTTCGTTGCAATGCTCCTCTTCGGCGGCTTCAGCCGCCATTGCCATCGCCATGTGCCGGCCGGGGGGAGCGCCGTCCAGCCCCTGAGGCGCTCGCGCGGCAGCATGCATGGGCACCATCGCATAAGCGGCGATGAGTGCCCCGAGCAAGTAGCGCGCAGCCGCCCGCAGGGTTTTGGAGCGAATCATGAGGCGAGAATATAGGCGTTCGTGGAAGTATTGGCAAACAAGCGCATGTTTATGAGTGCCGGCCGCGGCGATTGGTTCCACGAGCCTGAGCGATATCTGCAGGCCCCCCCGAGGAGAGGTCTTCCAGGATCGGGCAATCCGGCCGGTCGTCGCCGTGGCAGCGGCTGGCCAGGTGTTCGAGGGTGTGGCGCATCTCGGTCATTTCGCGGATGCGCGCATCGAGTTCGGCGATATGTTCCTGCGCCAGGGCCTTGACCTTCGAACTGGCGCGCCGGCGGTCGCGCCACAGGCCCAGCAGGCCCTCGATCTGTTTTACGGAAAAACCCAGGTTTCGGGCACGGCGGATGAAGCGCAGCATGTGCACGTCGGCCTCCGAACACACCCGATAGCCGGCCTGTGTGCGGTTGGCCGGCGGGATCAGGCCGATCTCCTCGTAGTGGCGGATCATCTTGGCCGAGACGCCGGTCGCGGCCGAGGCGTCGCCGATGTTGACCGGGAATTGCAGCGCTACGGCTTCGTTCATGAGGAGACCTCCGGGCGCCAGCGCTTGAGCAGCAGGGCGTTGGACACGACGCTCACGCTGGAGAAGGCCATCGCCGCGCCGGCCAACATCGGGTTCAACATGCCGAAGGCGGCCAGCGGGATGCCGACGACGTTGTAGAAAAAGGCCCAGAACAGGTTCTGGCGGATCTTGGCGTAGGTCCGGCGCGAGATCGCGATCGCATCGGCTACCAGTTGCGGGTCGCCGCGCATGAGCGTGATGCCGGCAGCCTGCATGGCGGCATCGGTCCCGGTGGCCATGGCGATGCCGACATCGGCGGCCGCCAGGGCCGGCGCGTCGTTTATGCCGTCACCCACCATCGCCACCTTGCCCTGCGACTTGAGCGCCGCGATGGCGGCCGACTTGGTCTCGGGCAGGACTTCGGCGCGCACGTCGTCGATGCCCAGTTGACGGGCCACCGCATGGGCCGCACCGGCGTTGTCGCCGGTCAGGAGCACCGTGACGATGCCCTGGGCCTTGAGCCGGGCGACCGCGGCCGCCGCGGTCGGCTTCAAAGTGTCGCCGAACGCGATCAGCCCAAGCACGTCGGACTCCGACATCAACCAGGAGACCGTATTGCCGGCGGCCTCTAGCGTCGTTGCCTGGGCGGCAAGCGCGGGTGCCTGCAGGCCCATCTCGCGCATCAGCCGTGCCGCGCCAAGCTTGAGTTCACGCCCTTCGACCGTACCGGATACGCCGCGTCCGGGCAGGGCGGAGAACTGTGTGACCTTGGGCGCGGCAATGCCGTCCTCCGCGGCCGCCTCGGCGACCGCGCGCGCCAGCGGATGCTCGCTGCCAGCCTGCAAGCCGGCGGCCAGGCGCAGCACCTCCTGTGCCGGCAAGCCGGCGCCCTCGATGGCCGTCACCGAAGGATGGCCAACGGTCAATGTGCCGGTCTTGTCGAAGGCCACCACTTTCACTTCGTGGGCGATCTCGAGCGCCTCGGCGTCCTTGATCAGGATGCCGTACTTCGCCGCCACGCCGGTGCCGGCCATGATGGCGGTCGGCGTGGCCAGGCCCAGCGCGCAGGGGCATGCGATCACCAGCACCGCCACGGCATTGAGCAGTGCCTGCGTCCAGTCGCCGGCGTAGAGGCCCCAGCCCAGCAGGGTAATTGCGGCCGCACCCAGCACCACCGGCACGAACACGCTTGCCACCCGGTCGACGACGCGCTGGATCGGCGCCTTCTTGGCCTGGGCCGATTCCACCATCCGGATGATGCGCGCGAGCGCCGTCTCCGCGCCGATGGCGGTGGTGCGCACCGCGATCAGGCCTTCCGCATTGAGCGTGCCGCCGGTGACATGATCGCCGACGTTCCTGGCGGCCGGCAACGATTCGCCGGTGATCATGGATTCATCCGCATGGGTGGCGCCTTCGATGATTTCGCCGTCGACGGCGATGCGCTCGCCCGGCCGCACGATGACAATGTCGCCGATGGCCACCGAGTCCAGGGCCACCTCGTGCTCGCCATCGGCGTGCCGTACCCGCGCGGTGGGGGCTTTCAGGGCCTGCAGGGCGCGGATCGCTTCGGTGGTGGCGCGCTTGGCACGTGCCTCCAGCAGCTTGCCCAGGAGTACCAGTGTGATGACCACCGCGGCCGACTCGAAGTACAGGTGCGGCATGCCCGAGGTGTCGGTGAGCCACAGGTAGATCGATAGACCGTACGCAGCCGAGGTGCCGAGCGCGACCAGCAGGTCCATGTTGCCGGTGCCGGCCTTGAGCGCGCTCCAGCCCGCCTTGTAGAAGCGCGCACCGAACCAGACCTGCACCGGCGTGGCCAGCAGGCATTGCAGCCAGGGCGGCAGCATCCAGTGCGCGCCGATCGGGGCACCTGCCATCGGCACGACCAGCGGCAGCGACAACGTTGCGCTCAGGATGAAGGGCAGCATCGCGCGCCAGGCCCGGGGCGCAGCAACGGCAACGACCCCGGCCTCGATGTGTAGTGCTGCTTCGTAGCCGCCCTTGGTCACCGCTGCGACCAGCTGCGCGGCGGTCGCGCCGCCCTTGTAGGCATGTACCGTGGCTCGCTCGGTGGCGAGGTTGACTTCGGCATCGGCCACGCCGGGCACCCTGCGCAGCGCCTTCTCGACCCGGCCCACGCACGAGGCGCAGGTCATGCCCTTGATGTCGAGCACCAGGTCTTGCTGCGGTACCTCGTATCCGGCGGCAGTGACGGCGGCTTCGAGAACAGTGGCCGTCACATCATCACGCGCGGTGACCGTGGCGGCCTCGGTGGCCAGATTGACGGCGACCTGCTCGACGCCTGCCACCTTGGCGAGCGCTCTCTCGACCCGGCCCACGCAGGAGGCGCAGGTCATGCCTTCGATGGGGAGAGTCAGCGTAGTGCTCATGGTGTACCTGGTTTCTCGACCGGAGGCTTGCAGCCTCAACCTTCCCATGGTTGGAAAGTCAAGCGATGATTGCACATACTAGGCGCCGCGTCCGCACTTGGATGGAAAGAAGTTGATTCTCATCAAGGGGTTGACCTTCCAGCCATGGGAGGGTTCAGGCTATGGGTTCACCCACCCGTCAATGGAGCTTCAAATGATCACCTTTCAAGTCAACGACATGACCTGCGGCCACTGCGTTTCCACCGTTACCAAGGCGGTCAAGGGGCTGGATGCCACGGCGCAGGTCGACATCGACCTCGCTGCCCACAAAGTGAAGGTTGAATCGGCGCGACCGGCCGGCGAAGTGGCGGCGGCGATCCGCGAGGCCGGTTTCACGCCCGAGCCGCTGGCGTGATGCCGGCCGCCATTCCCGGCGCGTGCCTCAGCCGGGGATAGGCAACGCGGTCGTGTCCTTCACGCGCTCGAGCGCAAAACTCGACTTGAGATCGACCACGCCCGGCTGTTTCAGCACCGCGTTCATGATGAAGCGGTTGAAATGCTCCAGGTCCGCCACGTACACCTGCAGCAGATAGTCCATGTCGCCGGTGGTGGAATGGCAGGCCGTCACTTCCGGCCAGGTCTGTACCGCACGGCGGAATTGCTCGATGGGCATGCGGCCCTTCTTCTCCAGCTTGACCGTCACGTAGGCCAGCAGGCCCAGCCCGATTTTCACCGGGTCGAGCAGGGCCACGTACTGCCGGATCAGGCCGGCTTCCTCGAGGGCCCGTACGCGCCTGAGCACCGGCGCGGGCGTGAGGGTCACCCGTTCCGCCAGTTCCTGGTTGGTCAGGCGTGCGTCCCGTTGCAGCAGCTCAAGAAGGCGGCGATCGGTGCGATCAAGCGCGTGAGTAGGCATGGATTGTCAAAAAGTAGTCAAAAGCGCAATATTATTGCGTACAACGCCGATTCAATGCGCCAAATGGCAATCGCCTTGCGCGCTCGCGCGCCTACAATGGCATGCTCGTTCCTATCCACCACGAGGCAGCCATGAGCAGCGACGTCGCCAGCACCGCCTGGGACAACCCGATGGGCACCGACGGGTTCGAATTCATCGAGTACGCGGCGCCCGATCCCGCCGCCATGGGGGAAGTTTTCGAAAAGATGGGCTTCCGGCCCATCGCCAGGCATCGCCGCAAGAACGTGACCTTGTACCGCCAGGGCGAGATCAATTTCATCATCAACGCGGAGCCGGATTCGTTCGCGCAGCGCTTTGCCCGGCTGCACGGTCCGTCCATCTGCGCCATCGCCTTTCGGGTGCAGGATGCCGCGCAAGCCTACCGGCGCGCGCTTGAACTGGGCGCCTGGGGTTTCGAGGGCACCAGCGGGCCGGGCGAACTCAACATTCCCGGCATCAAGGGCATCGGCGATTCCGTGATCTACCTCATCGACCGCTGGCGCGGCAAGAACGGCGCGAAGGACGGCGACATCGGCAACATCGGCTTCTATGACGTCGACTTCGAACCCCTGGCCGGGGCGGAACTGACTCCGCGCGGCCATGGGCTGACGACCATCGACCACCTCACGCACAACGTGCATCGCGGCCGCATGGACGAGTGGGCCGGCTTCTACGAGCGCCTGTTCAATTTCCGCGAGGTGCGCTATTTCGACATCGAGGGCCAGGTCACCGGGGTCAAGTCCAAGGCCATGACCAGTCCCTGCGGCAAGATCCGCATTCCCATCAACGAGGAGGGCAACGAGCGCCGCGGGCAGATCCAGGAGTACCTCGACGCCTACCACGGCGAAGGCGTACAGCACGTGGCGCTGACCTCGACCGACATCTATGCCACCGTCGATGCGCATCGTGCCAACGGCATCCAGCTGCTCGATACCCTCGACACCTATTTCGAGCTGGTCGACAGGCGCATTCCCGGCCATGGCGAGCCGCTCGACGGACTGCGGAAGCGCAAGATCCTGGTCGACGGCAAGGCCGGCGCCCTACTGCTGCAGATATTCAGCGAAAATCAGCTGGGCCCGATCTTTTTCGAGTTCATCCAGCGCAAGGGCGACCAGGGCTTTGGTGAAGGCAACTTCAAGGCCCTGTTCGAATCCATCGAGCTCGACCAGATGCGCCGCGGTGTGCTCGCGTCCGCGTGATTTCCCGAAAGTCCCCACCATGAAACCCCTCGACCTTGCCTATGTGCAGGAGCAGCTGAAAATCCTGGCCGGCTGGCGCCTCGATGCCGAAAGCGTGGCGCTCAGGCGCGACTTCCGTTTTGCCGATTTCAACCAGGCCTTCGCCTTCATGACCCGCTTGGCCCTGTACGCGGAGAAATACGACCACCATCCGGAATGGTTCAACGTCTACAACCGGGTCGAGGTCACGCTCACCTCGCATGACGCCGGCGGGGTCACCCAGCGCGACATCGACATGGCGCGCTTCGCCGACGCGGCCGCGCACACCACGGCCTAGCCGGAGAAACGGGACAACCGCAGCCCCGGCGCTCGGGGGCGCGCCTGCAGGCGCACCCGGCGCCGCCTACAATGCGGTTGCTGGCCCGCAACGATCGTCCCGCAACGGTCGTACGTCGTCGCATGAACGCCGCGCGCCATGTGCGGCGACCGCGCATCTTCATCCCATACCAGGCGCTCCCCGCATTGGCTGCACACGGCAACCCTGACCCGCGCCTGATCCCCATTTTCTGGCTCATCGTCGCCGGTGCGTGCGCGCCGTTCGGCTTCAACATCATCCCTGCGCTGCTGCCGGCCATACAGACGGAGTTCGCGCTCGACCAGGGGCGCATGCAGTGGATGGTGTCCTTCTACGCGCTCACCATGGGGTTGGGGCAGCTTGTCTACGGCCCGCTCTCCGACGCCTACGGCCGGCGCCGCGTCCTTCTGCTGGGGCTTGCGATCTTCACGTTCGCCAGCGTCGGCGCCGCGCTGGCGAATTCGTATACAGGGCTGCTGGCGTTCCGCTTCCTGCAGGGCTTGGGCGCCTGCGCGGCCCTGGTGGTGCCGCGCGCGGTCGTACGCGACTGCCTGAGCGGTTCGGAAGCGGCGCGCGCCATGGCGCTGGTGACGATTCCGATCTCGATCACCCCGATCATCGCGCCGGTGGCCGGCGGCCTGCTGCAGACCTGGTCGGGCTGGCGCGCCGGTTTTGTCGCTTGCGCGGTGGTCGGCGTCTGCCTGTTCACAGTGGGACTGCGGGCCCATCGCGAGACCCTGGCGCCGGCGCGCCGGGTCAGCATCCGGCTCGGCTACGTGCTGCGCAGCTACGCCGGCCTGTTCCTGTCGTGGCGCTTTTGCGCCTATGCGCTGGCATACTCGTCGCTCAACTGCACGTTCATCGGGTTTTTCGTGATCGGGCCGTCCTACCTTTCGCAGGCGGCCGGCATGACGCCGATAGGCATCTCGCTGGCCATGCTGGCAACCTACCTCGGTTTCACCGCCGGCAACTTCCTGGCGGTGCGCCACGTCAAGCGTGCCGGCGTCGACCGCCTGCTTGCGTACGGACTCGCTTTCAGTGTCGGCGGCACGCTCATGTTGCTGGCGGTGGTGGCGCAGGCTATGGTGGGGTGGATGCTGGCGGCCGTGGCGGTCCAGTCGTTCGGCACGGGCCTGGCGTTCTCGACCGGGATCGCTGGCGCCACCGCCGCGGACCCGGCGCGTGCCGGCACCGCGTCGGCCCTGGCCGGCGCCATCCAGATGCTTACCGCCGCCTCGTTTGCCGTGGTGTCGGGCGCCGTCTATGACGGCAGCCTGGCGCCCTTTGCGTGGAGCAGCGTCGCGCTGTGCGCCTGCGCGGGGGCGTGCATCTGGCCGTTGTGGCGGCGCCGCGCCCCGGTCGCGGGGCGCTGATCCACCGGCGCGCTCCGCGCACATGCACCCGGCAGGGCGCGGCCGGCGCGCCGCAGGCACGTAGAATCGGCACAGCCGGCGCGGCCGGCCGCGCCGAACAGGGCGCCGCCGGTCACGGCGCCGGCCACTCGCCCCGCAAGGAATCCGTGTCGATCAACCGCAATCCAGGCAGCGTCGCCGTCAGCCTTCCCTGGCTGATCTTCGCCGGCGTTTGCTCGCCGTTCGGCTTCAACATCGTGCCGGCCCTGCTGCCGTCGATACAAGGCGACTTCGCGCTCGATAGCGCGCGCATGCAATGGATGGTGTCGCTGTATTCGCTCACTCTCGGGATGGGGCAACTGGCCGGCGGGCCGCTCTCGGACGCCCTGGGACGGCGCGGCGTGCTGCTCGCGGGCCTGGCGATCTTCGTCGCCGGCAGCGTCGCCGCGGCGCTCGCGCCGACCTATGAGGTCCTGCTCGCCGCGCGCCTCACGCAGGGTCTCGGCGCCTGCGCCACGCTGGTGATCCCGCGCGCGACGGTGCGCGACTGCTTCGCCGGCGCCGACGCGGCGCGCGTCATGGCCCTGGTGATGCTTTCGCTCGCGGTGACGCCGACCGTCGCCCCGCTCATCGGCGGCATGCTCGAGGTCCGGCTCGGCTGGCGCTCGGGATTCGCCGCCTGCGCGATCCTGGGAATGGCCGTCCTGGCGGGGGCGCTGTGGCTGCACCACGAGAGCCTGCCGCCGGCGCGCCGCGCGCCGTTGCGCCTCGTGCCCCTGGTGCGCGGCTACGCGGCGCTGCTGGCGTCGTGGCGGTTTTGCGCCTACACCCTGTCGTTTTCATTACTCAATTGCTGCTTCATGGGCTTCATGGTGGTCGGGCCGTCCTACCTTGCGCGCACCTTCGGCCTTGACTCGACCGGCATCGCGCTGGCCATACTGGCCGGCTATCTGGGCTTCACCGTGGGCAACGTCATCGCGGCGCGCCGCGTGCGCCGCATCGGCGTTGACCGGCTGCTTGCCATCGGGACGGCGGTGGTGGTCGCAGGCACCCTGGTGATGTTCGGCGCGGTGCCTGCGCGCTCGCTGGGCTGGCTGCTTGCCGCGGTGTTCGCCCAGTCCCTGGGCACCGGGCTCGCGTTTTCCCCCGGCATCGCCGGCGCCACCGCGACCCTGCCCGAGCGGGCCGGCACCGCCTCGGCGATGACCGGCGCCATCCAACTCGGCGGCGGCGCGCTGTTCGCCATGCTCTCCGGCGCCATCTACGACGGCAGCCTCATGCCTTACACATGGAGTTGCCTCGCCGTGAGCATAGCTGCGGCGCTGTGCGTGGTGCCGCTGTGGCGGCGGCGCGCTCCGGTCGCGCGGCGCTGACGCGCACGCCCGGTCCGGCCCGACGCGGCTAGCGGATCGCCCCGGCCGCGCGCAGCTTGTCGATGTCCGCGCCTGCCAGTCCGGCCTGCGCCAGCGCCTCGACGGTGTGCTCGCCCAGCGCCGGCGCCCGGGGATCGATCCGACCTGGCTCCGCGCTGAACTTGATCGGGATGCCCAGGTGGCTGGTGCCGTCCGGATAGTCGATGCGCAGTTCGCGCGCCTTGACCTGCTCGCTCATCAGCCCCTGCCGCACGCCCTTGACCGGCGCCCAGCAGCAATCGATCTTGTCGAGGAAGGCTTCCCAGTGCGCCAGCGGCTGGGTGGCGAAGGTGTCGGCGAGGAATTTCTTCACCGGGTCATGCACCGGCCCGGGCGGCTGTTTGCAGGTGTCGACCAGGTCGGGCCGGCCCAGGGCGACGAGCACGTTGGTGGCGAACTTGATCTCGCTGCCGCCCATGGTCAGGTACTTGCCGTCGCTGCACCTGTAGACGTTGTAGAAGGCGTATCCCCCGAAGGTGCGTTCCTCGCCTGCCACCAGTTCGCGGTCCTCGACGAACACCGGGCTCACGATGTTGGCCATCCACGCGGTGAGGCTGTCATGCATGCCGATATCCACGTAGTCGCCCGCGCCGGTGGTGGTTCGCCTCAGCAGCGCCATGAGGATGCCGGAGAGCGCCATCAGCGAGGCCGCCATGTCCGCCGAGGGCACGCCGGGCATGACCGGCGTGCCGTCACGGGCGCGGTTTAAGTCGAGCAGGCCGCACTCGGCCTGCACGCTCATGTCGTGGGCGACGCGCTTGGCATACGGGCCCGTCTGGCCATAGGCGGCGATGGAGCAGTAGACGATGCGCGGGTTCACCGCCTTGACGGCGGCATAGCCGATGCCGAGGCGGTCGACCACGCCCGGGCGGAAGGATTCGAGCACCACGTCGGCGGTTTTCGCCATTTGCAGGAAGGCCTCCACCGCACCGGGCTTCTTGAAATCGAGCATCACGCTTTGCTTGCCGCGGTGGGTGCCGCTGAAGTACACGCTGGTGCCGTCCTTATACTTCTTGCCGATGTCGCGGTTCGGTTCGCCACCGGGCGGCTCGATGCGGATGACCTCGGCGCCGTGGTCGGCCATCATCATCGTCAGATGCGGGCCGGGCAGGAAGTTGGAGAGGTCGATTACGCGTATGCCTTCGAGTTTCATGGGGGGTTCCTGATGCAAAGGTAGTGGAGTGGAGCCTTCTGCGATGGCGCAGTTTAGCCGCTGCGCCCCGCGTCCCGCGCCATGGGTCGCGCCCATCCTGGCCTCCCCCGTGCGGCCGTGGAAGCCGCGCGAGCGGCATGAAGCCGGACTCGGCGGGCGGGGCGTCTCAGGCGGCGTCGCGCATCGCGTGCCAGCTGTGCCAGTCGCGGCCGGGATGCACCGTGCCGCATGCCGGGCAGCGGCGCGCGGCCTCATCGAGTCCGTAGAAGGCGTTGTAGGCCTTCGGCAGGTCGTCGACGATGCTTTGCAGCTGTACCTCCGCCCGGTGCACCAGGCCGGCGCATTGGGCGCAATACCATTCGAAGGCATCCTGTGTGCCCACCGGGCGGCTGCGCTCGATCACCGTGCACAGGCTGCCCGGCTCCGGGCGCTGCGGCGAATGACGCACATGCGCCGGCAGCAGGAAGATGTCGCCTTCCTTCAGGTCCACGCGCTCGAAGCGGCCGCGGTCCCAAAGCAGCAGATGGGCATTGCCGCGGAACTGGTGGAAGTACTCCTCGTATGGATCGTCGTGGAAGTCGGTGCGCTGGTTCGGCCCGCCCACCACGGTGACGATGATGTCGGCGTCGGACCAGATCTGCTGGTTGCCCACCGGGGGCTTCAACAGGTGTTCGTTCCTGGCGATCCAGTCGCCGAAGTTGAGGGGCATGCCGTATTTCATGTGCGGTCTCCCGTGGTATGGGCTGGCCGGATGCGCATCGTCACTCCACCTTGATGCCCGCATCCTTGATGACTTTGCCGTACTTGGCGATTTCGCTCTTGATGAAGGCGAGGAAATCCGCCGGGCCGAGGCCGGACGCCTCCGCGCCCAGGCGGGCGAGGGTCTCGCGCACCTCGGGCCGCACCAGCGCCTTCTGCACCTCCCGCTGCAGCGCGGCGACGATGTCGGGCGCGGTCCTGGCCGGCGCCAGCAGGCCGAACCATGCCAGGGTTTCGTAGCCCGCCACGCCCGATTCCGCCAGCGTCGGCACCTCCGGCAGGCTGGCCGGCCGCCGCGCGCTGGTAGCGGCGAGCGCCTTGAGCTTGCCCGCCTTGACCAGCGGCATGACCGAGGGGATGTTGATGATCATCGCCTGCACCTGCCCGCCGGCCACGTCGGCAATGCCGGGGGCCGCGCCCTTGTAGGGCACATGCAGCAGGTCGAGCCGGCCCATCGAGCGCAGCAATTCCACCGACAGGTGCGACAGGCTGCCGTTGCCGGCGGAGGCGATGGTCACGCGGCCAGGCTGCTCGCGCGCGAGCCGCGCGAAATCCGCATAGCTGGCCGCCGGCACGCCCGCCCCCACCACCAGCACGTTGGCCGCCGTGGAAATCAGCGCGATCGGCGCGAAATCGCCGACGCTGTCGTAGGGCAGGCGCGGGTACAGGCCGGGCGTCACGCCGTGCGAACTGCCGTTGCCGAGGAACAGCGTGTAGCCGTCGGCGGCCGCCTTGGCCACCGCGTCGGCGCCGATGCTGCCGCCGGCGCCGGGCTTGTTCTCGATGACGAACTGCTGGCCGACGGATTCGGCGATCGCCTTGGCGAGCGTTCGCGCCAGCACATCCGAGCCGTCGCCGGCCGTGGAGGGCACCACGATCTTCACCGGCCGCGCCGGATACTGGGCCTGGGCGAGCGCACACATCAGCAGCGCTGCGCCGGCGACGATGAACTTCAATGCTGTCGGCATGGGGTGGATCCGCCTGGGTGGGGGCCTGGGAAGGGAAGCATCAGTCTTCGCCGACGAAGCGGAACGCATAGGCTTCGCCGGCGCGGCGGATCCGCCCCGCTGTCGGGGCCGGGAAGTGCGCCGGGAGTACCAGCACGTCGGTGTCTGCATGCTGTTCGAGAAAGTCGAGGCGGGTCTCGCGCGAGCGCACCGGGTCGGCGCAAAAGCGCGTGCTCCAGTCCGGATGCTTCAGTTGCAGCACGGTGTGCAGCAGGTCGCCGACGATGATGGCGCGCTCGCCCCGCGACTGCATGCCCACGCACACCATGCCCGGCGTATGGCCCGGCGCGGGCTGCATGAACACCGCAGGGTCGATGCGATGGTCGGCGGCCACGAAGTCGACCAGGCCGGCCTCGATCACCGGCAGGATGCTGTCGCCGATGTAGTCGCCGGTGCGCTCGCGTCCCGGCCGGCCGGCCTCGCTCCGCCAGTAATCCCACTCGGCCTGCACGAACAGGTAGCGCGCCCTGGGAAAGGTCGGCACCCAGCGGCCGTCTTCGAGCCGGGTGTTCCAGCCCACATGGTCCACATGGAAATGCGTGCAGACCACGACGTCGATGTCGTCCGGCCGGAAGCCGGCGGCGCGCAGCGTGTCCAGCCAGCCCCAGCGCTGCTGGTGGAAGTCGGCGCGGCGCCGCTGCTTGCAGTCGCCCACGCAGGTGTCGACCATGATGTTGCGACCGCCGCTCCTGATCACGAAGCCCTGGAAGGCCAGGATCAGCTTGCCCGCAGCCCTGTCGTAGAAGCGCGGCGCGAGCCAGTCGAGGTCGCGCCGGATGTGCGCGTCGCTGCAGTCCGGGTAGACCTCGGCAGGCGCGAGTACCGCGAACTCGGACTCCACCACCCGGTCGATGGTGAGCTCGCCGACGCGAAATCGCGTGGTCATGCGGCGGCGGCTCGGCTCAGGCGCATCGCGGCCTTCCCGTCGGTCGGGCGGTGCGCTCAGGCAAGCTTCAGGCCGCACCCGGCCACGGCCTTGCGGATGGCGGCTTTCTCCGGCTCGGTGAGGTTGAGCAGGGGCCTGCGCACCGGGCCGCCCACCGAGCCGATGCATTCCAGCCAGTACTTCGTGTGGGCCTGCGGCGTGCCTTTCGGGCGCGTCGCGCGGAAGGCGGCGCGCACCGGGTTCAGGCTGTCGCGCACCTTGCGCGCCTCGGCGGTCTTGCCGGCGAAGGCCAGCGCCGTGTACTCGTTGATGCGCTGATCCACCGCGGTCTGCATGGTGAAGGGAGGGGTGGAACACAGGTAGAGGCGCCAGCCGAGTTCGACGATGTTGTCCAGCCACTCCTCCTCGGAGGCGGTGGAGACGATGATCCTGTCGCCGGCGATCCGCGTCAGTCGCGCGTACTTTTCGCGCGCCACGCTGTACTTGATGGCGACGATATTGGGCAGCTCGGCGATGCGCGCGCACAGTTCCGGGCTCATTTCATAGCCGCAATCGGGGTGGTTCCACAGGGCGATGCCGATGTCGAGCTGCTCGGAGAGGTGGCGGTAGTACTCGTAGACGGTGTCCTCGACATCGCGGCCGAAATGCAGCACCGGGCTGTGCACCACCACGTAGTCGGCGCCGATGGCCTGCGAGTGGCGCGCCAGGTCCAGCACCACATCGAGATTGGTGTCCGAGCAGGAGGTCACGATGCCGGCGCGGCCGGCGGCGGCCTCGACCGCGAGCTCGAAGGTGCGCTTGCGCTCCGGCACGGACATCGAGAAGAACTCGCCCTGCTTGCCGCTGACGAACAGGCCGCCCAGCTTCAGAGTGTCGACCCAGTGCCTGAGGTTGGCGCGGAAACCGGCTTCGTCGAGTTTGAGGTCGGCGGTGAAGGGGGTGGCGGTGGCGGCCCACACCCCGCGGAAATGCTCGCGCGCGTATTCCTTGGCTTCCTGTCTGGTGTATTTCATGCGGACTGCTCCGGTTGCGATGCGTGGATGGTACGCCAGAGACGCTCGGCGGTTAAGGGGAAATCGAGATCGGTCACGCCCAGAGGCGCGAGCGCATCGAGGGCGGCATTGAGCAGCGCGGCGGGCACGCCGATGGTGCCGGCCTCGCCGACGCCCTTGGCGCCGAGGATGTTGGCGGTGGCGGGTACGGCCAGGCTTTCCAGTTCCACCACCGGGATGTCGGCGGCGCGCGGCAGGGCGTAGTCCATCAGCGAGCCGGTCAGGAGCTGGCCGTGGCTGTCGTAGACGATGCGTTCCATCATGGCCTGGCCGATGCCCTGCGCCAGCCCGCCCACCAGTTGCCCTTCCGCCAACGCGGGCGAGATCACGCGCCCCGCGTCATCCACCCATACCAGGCGTTCGATGGCGGGCTTGCCGGTCTCCCGGTCGATGCGCATGCGCACCATCACGCAGCCGTAGCTCCAGGCCTCGCCGGCGGCGCGGTAGGCCGATTCGGCGGTCAGCGGCAGCGCTTCGCCGGCATCGCGCCGGCGCGCCGCCGCGCGCGCCGCCTCGAGGACGGCGCTGCCGCCGATGGCGATGCTGCGGCTGGCCAGCGCGCCGATGCCGTCGGGCGCGCTATCGGTGTCGCCGTGCACCACCGACACCCGGCACGCCTCGCAGCCCAGGGCCGCGGCGGCGATCTCGGCGTAGGTGGTCTCATGGCCCTGGCCTTGCGCCGCCGCACCGCTGGCCACGCACACCGAGCCATCGGCCCGCAGGGTGACGCGCGCAGCCTCGAAACCCTGGCCGCAGGGCTCGATGTAGAAGGCCATGCCGATGCCCAGCAGCTCACCGCAGGCGCGCCGCCGCGTCTGCGCACGGCGCTCGCCCGGGTAGCCGAAGCGCGCCGCGGCCCGCGCCAGCAGGCCGGGGTAGTCGCCCGAATCGAGGCATTCGCCGGTCGGCGTGGCATGCGGCATGGCGTCCGCCGCGATGAGGTTGCGCCGGCGCAGTTCAAGCGGGTCGATGCCGGTCGCGCGGGCGGCCGCCTCGACCAGACGCTCCATCAGGAGCGCCGCCTCCGGCCGGCCGGCGCCGCGGTAGATGTTGACGGCGGCGGCATGCTCGACGCAGGCCTGCGCATCGATGTCGATGCTGGCGACCTGGTACGGGCCGGGCAGAATGCGTGCGGCGTTGCGCACCGGCATGGCGGCGCTGTAGGGCAGCCAGCTACCGAGCGGGAAGCGCAGGCGCGCCTGCAAATGCGTGAAGCGGCCGTCCCGGTCGAGCGTGAGCGTCCCGTGCATCTGCGCCCCGCGGCCGTGCGTGGCCGACAGGAAGTCCTCGCCACGCGACGCCACCCATTTCACCGCGCGCTCGAGCCGCCAGGCCGCCAGCGCGACCAGCAGATCTTCCGGGCAGACGGTGGCCTTGCCGCCGAAGGCGCCGCCGACATCCGGGGCGATCACCCGCACCTGCGTCTTGGGCAGGCCCAGCGTGGCGGCGATGTCGTCGCGCGCCCGCGCCGGAGACTGGGTCGGGAGCCACACCGTCAGGCGCCCGCCCGCGCGGACGGCAACGGTGGCGCGGGTCTCCAGCGGCGCCGGTGCCAGGCGCGGCTGGGCATGCCGGACCGCGACGCGGGTGGCGGCCTCGCCTGCGGTGCCGGCACGGAAATTCACGCGGAAGACCGCCTCATGCGCCTGCCCGGCCTCCGGCATGGCGGCGATGTGTGCCTCGATCAATTCGGCCGCCGCCTCGGCATGCCCGCGCGAATCCGCAACCACCATGGCGACGGGCTGCCCGACCGCCCGCACCTCTCGGTGCGCCAGCAGCGGGGCGGAGCCGCCCCCGCTGGCCGGCAACAGGGGGTTGACCGCTGGCATGCACATGTCGGCGACATCCTCGCCGGACAGGACCAGGCGCACGCCCGCGGCCAGGCGGGCGGGGCCGGCATCGATGGCGCTGATGCGGCCGCGCGCATGGTCGCTGCGCAGGAAGGACGCATGCAGCATGCCCGACAATGCGATGTCGTGCACGTAGCTGCCCTGACCGGTGATCAGGCGGCGGTCCTCGCGGCGCGCGGCGGCCGGGGCGGGGTTTGAGGCGGCAGGCATGGGCGTACGATGACGACAGTCGGGGCGGATCGAAGCGGTCGATGCTTGCCGAACGATGAACGATGCTTCGGCAAACCTGCGCGCTGCGCGCAGGCGGTGTCGAGTCGCCCTACTCGACCTTGATGTTGGCTTCCTTGATGATCTTCGCGTAACGGGCGATTTCCTCGCGGATGTAGGCCGCGAAGGGCTCCGGCCCGGCGCCGGACGGCTCGAAGCCCTGGTCGCCCAGGCGCTCGGCCGCCTGCGGCGAGCGTACCGCCCTGGCCACTTCCGCGACCAGCCTGGCGCTGATGTCCTTAGGCAGCCCGGGCGGGCCCCACAGGCCGTACCACGACACCATCTCGAAGCCGGGCAGCCCGGACTCGGCCACGGTCGGCACGCTGGGCATGAAGGGCACGCGCTTGCTGCTGGTGACGGCCAGGGGCTTGAGCTTGCCGCCCTTGACCAGCGGGTAGGAGGAGGGCAGCGGATCGATCATGGAACTGACCTGCCCGCCCACCAGGTCAGAGAGCGCCGGCCCGGCGCCCTTGTAGGGCACGATCAGGAGGTCGGGGATGCCGGCCTGGCGCTTGATGGTTTCTTCCGACAGGTGGCCGGCGGAGCCCAGGCCCGAGGTGGCGAAGCTGTACTTCTTGGTGTCGGCCTTGACCAGCGCGATGAACTCGCGCAGGTTGTTGGCCGGCACGCTCGGATGCGCCGTTACCAACAGGGGCACCGCGCCGATGTTGGCCACCGGGGAGAAGTCCTTTTGCACATCGTAGGGCACGTTGGGCAGGAACAGCGGGTTGGCCACGAAGATCGAGGCCTGCACCAAGAGGGTGTAGCCGTCCGGGGCGGCCTTGGCGACCAGGTCGCTGCCGAGCGTGCCGTTGGCCCCGGCGCGGTTGTCGACCACGAATTGCTGTCCGGTCTGCTCCGACAGGCGCTGCGCCACGAAGCGCGCCACCACATCCACCGTGCCGCCGGGCGGGTAGGGCACGACGATGCGCACCGGCTTGGCGGGATAGGGTTGCGCGCCGGTCGCAGCGCTCAAGGCGCACAGTGCGGCGGCGAGAAAGGGCTTGAGCAAAGGCTTCATGGTTCTTCCAGAGTCAAAAAAGGCCGCCCCGGGGCGGCCTTGTTCCAGCGCTCGGCGGTATCAGGCGGCGCGCGCCAGCTTCGGTTCAATGGACCAGCCGTACTGCTTGTCCAGCCCCAGTTCGCGCACGATGCGCACGCCGCGCGCCAGGGCTTCGCCTTCCAGCGGTTTCAAGGGCTTGCGCAGTGCGCCCACCGGCAGGCCGACGGCGCGCATCAGGCTCTTGATGGCCACCGGATTGATGGCCGAATAGTTGAAGTGCAACAGCGGCAGCATGCGCAGATAGGTGTTCTTGAAGGCCTCGGCTTCCGCGCCGCCCCTCCACGGGGTGGAGATGGTGGCCATCTCGGCCGGCATGATGTTGCCGCCCATGTTGGCCGTGCCGTGCCCGCCCAGCGACATGGTCGGCACCACCAGGCCCAGGTTGGGCGAGTCGCAGCACATCACGGTGACGTCGGGTCGCGCCGCGAGGATCTGCGCCACCTGGCCCACGCGGGTGGTGGACTCCTTGTGGATCACGTAGTTGGGGTGCTTGAAGATGCGCAGCAGGTGGTCCCAGTGAAGGTCGGTCTTGATGCGCGGCGGGTTGTTGTAGATGCCCAGCGGCAGATCGGTGGCGTCGGCGATCTCGAGAAAGAACGACTCGATGTCGTCTTCCGGGCCGCACAGGTAGGGCGGCGCGGCGATGATGGCGCCGTCGCCGCCGTTGGCCTTGGCCCAGTTGATGTTGTCGACCACCTGCTCCAGGGTGTTGCCGGTGCAGCCGTAGAAGAAATGCATGCCGGCCGGCTTCATCTTTGCCGTTTCGACCACCAGTCTCTTCTTTTCCTCGGGCGTGAGCAGCGAGGGCTCGCCGGTGGAACCCATGAACAGCATGGCCACCGTGCCGTTGCGGCGCTGGAAATCGATCAGTTCACGGAAGGCGCCGAAATCGATGTCGCCGCCGGCGTTGAACGGGGTGACGGAAGCGACGAAGGAGCCTTCGATGCGCAGCTTGGACATGGAAAATCTCCCGGCTGGACTATGAGGAGGCCGGAAACACCAGCCACGATGCAACATTATCCACCCGAATCGGGTTTCGGGGCAGTCCGGGCAGCCGCACCGCCCTTCGTGCCGCGCACCGGGCTCGGGTTGAGCGTCGTCGCAGCGGTGTGGACTCCGGACAACCGATTCGTCAAGCTTGCATTGGGCGAGTGGCCGCCGAGTGACGACATTGTATGGGCGGTCTCGTGATCCACGAGGGCTCGGTCTTAGAGTCGAGCGCGGAAAAGGGCCAGCGAATCGCGTGAAGCAGACCACCTTAGATATCGACACTCCAGTAACCCGCGAAATCAAGGGACACCTGCCGCTGATGCCGGATAGCCAGCAGACAAATCGCTCCACCAATCTGCGCATAGAGCAGCAAGTAATCCTTGAGCACGTATTCGCGCAGCGCCTCCGGGGCCGTGGTGGGCGCAAGCAATTTCTTGCGCAGCGTCGCCAAGGCATTCGTCGTCTCGACGGAGCGTGGCTGCCGGAGCATGAACGGCCTGCCCATGCCGGGGAAGCGTTCGAGGTTGCGCTCGAGGTTGGCGGTGAACTTTATGGCGGACTTCTGCGCCATGCGCCGCCTCCGAACCGTCAGGCGCCGCGGCGATGTTTGAGGGCGGCGATGGCGCTGCGGGCGTCCTTGACCTTACCGGCTGCCACATCATCGAGGCCCTTGCCTGCGTCGTCGATGAGCAGCAGATGGATACGCTCGCGCCCCAGTTGGTGGTAGTAGTCCAGCCGTTGTGCATCGATCAGGGCGATGTAGCTTTCCCCGTTCTTGGTAACGATCTTCTCGGCACCGCCCTTGACCTCTTAGGCCAGCTCGGAGAAGTTGGCGCGGGCGTGCGAGAGGGGGATAACGTCGCGTGCGGAAATACCCATCGTGGCCCCCTGAGCCACATAGGATGTGCATTATTCTGTACAACATACATTTCCGCGGGCGGAGGGGAAGTGGAATCCAATCGGCGCCTTCCTGCATTAAGCCGGAACAGGGCGGAATGCAGACTGCCCACGACATGGCGATCGACCGCATCGAAAACACCGCGCGGCGTGCCGGCGCGCCGTTGGTCGATTCTTGGGAGAACAAGGCGGCGCGCTAAACTCGCCGCTCCCTTAGGCGGAGAACGAAAGATGGACATGGGCATCAAGGGCCGGCGCGCGCTGGTGTTCGGCGGCAGCCGCGGCATGGGGCGCGCCACCGCGCAGTGCCTGGCCGGCGAAGGCGTGCTGGTGACCATCGCGGCACGCAATCCGGAAACCCTCAAGGCGGCCGCCGCAGACATCACCGCTGCGACCGGCGCGCCCGTCAGCTACGTGGTGGCGGACATCACGCAGGAAGCGGGGCGTGCCGCCGCGCTCGCCGCCTGCCCGCACCCGGACATCCTGATCAACAACGCCGACGGCCCCAAGCCGGGCGACTTCCGCCATGTCGAGCGCGATGAATGGATCGCCGCGATCGATTCCATGATGTTGGGGCCCATCGCCATGATCCGCGCGGTGGTCGACGGCATGATGGAGCGCAAGTTCGGCCGCATCGTCAACATCAGTTCACGCTCGGTGAAGTCACCGCAAGGCGAGATGCCGCTGTCGAACAGCGCGCGGCTCGGCCTGGTGGGCTTCGTGGCCGGCCTGTCGCGCCAGACCGTGCGCCACAACGTCACCATCAACAACCTGCTGCCGGGCGTGTTCGCCACCGACGCGCAGAAGAACCATATCCTCGGCATGCTTGACGAGACCGGCAAGACCTACGAGCAGCTATGGGAAGAGCGCGGGCGCGGCAACCCGGCCGGGCGCTTCGGCCGGGCCGAGGAGGCGGGTGCCTATATCACCTTTATCTGTTCGGACCACGCCGGGTACATCACCGGGCAGAACCTGATGATCGACGGCGGCGGCTACGCCGGTACGTTCTAGAGCGCAGGCGTGCGCGACGCGGTCGCCTAGCGCTGCGCCAGTGCCCAGGACTGGGCGAATTCCTTCGCGCGCGAGCGCTCCGCAACCCACTTGTCGAACTCCTCGTCCGGCGTGCCGGCCTGCCCGTAGACATGGCCGCCCTGCTGCAGGGCCGCGGGGATGCGGAAGGTGAACTCCATGCGGATGCCGTTGGGGTCGAAGAAATAGATCGACTCGACGAAGTCGTGGTTGAGCGGTCCCACCACCTCGATCCCTTCCCCTGCCAGCGCCGCCTTGGCGGCCAGCAGTTCCGCCTTGTCGGCGACCTCGAAGGCGATGTGGTTGACCCACGCGGCCGTGTTGGGTGAGGGCAGGGATTTCTCGTTGTCGCCCAAGTCGAAGAAGGCGATATAGCTGCCGTCCTTCATCTCGAAGAACAGATGGAAATAGTGGGTCGGTTCGCCGCCGGTGGAGGGCATGGCCGTGGCGCGCACGGTGTGCGCCAGGCGCAGGCCCAGGACCTTTTCGTAGAAGTGGCGGGTCTTCACCGGGTCCTGGCACTTGTAGGCGTAGTGATGCAGCCCCTTCAATGCGAATCCGCCCGCTGCGCTGCCACCCCTGGTGTTTGTCATGCTGTCGGCCTCCCTCGCGTGGGGAAATCCTAGCACTGGTGCTGCGGCGCGTCACGACAAATGCTCGCTGCGCTGCGCGATTGCGCACGCCAGGGTCCTGCGCTAAGGTGCAGGTCGGTATGTGCAGCGAACAGACAAACTCGAGGAGAACCAGAATGGATCGTCGTACCTTGTTGCGTGCGGGTGTCGCCGGCGGAGGCCTGATGCTGGCGGGCAAAGCGCCGGCGCAGGCAGCCTTTCCTTCCCGTGCCGTGCGTATCGTCGTGCCGTTCGCCGCCGGCGGGCCTACCGACATCATGGCGCGCGGCCTGTCGCAGAAACTCGGCGAGGCGCTCGGGCAGTCGGTGGTGGTCGACAACCGGCCGGGTGGGGGCGCGCAGATCGCCGCCTCGGCGGTCAAGCAGAGCGCACCGGACGGGCACACGCTGTTCATCGGCGACATCGGGGCGCTGGCGATCAACCCCTCGCTGTACCAGAACCTCTCCTACGATCCGATCAAGGATTTCGCCCCGCTCACCATGCTGATGTCGGCGCCCACGGTGCTGCTGGTGCGCAGCGAAAGCCCCATCAAGGGCATGCGCGAAATGGTCGCCATGACCAAGGCCGGGCGGCCGCTGTCTTTCGCCTCGCAAGGCATCGGCACCGGCGGGCACCTGTGCATGGAGATGTTCAAGAGCGTGGCCGGCATCGAGATGTCGCATGTGCCCTACAAGGGTTCGGCGCCGGCGATGCAGGACGTCATCGCCGGCCAGGTGGACGCGCTGTTCGACGTGCTGCCCTCGGCCCTGCCGCAGGCGCGCGCCGGCAAGATCCGCATCCTCGCGGCGGCCACCGGCAAACGCATCCCGTCGCTGCCGGACGTGCCGACCACCGCCGAACTGGGTTTCCCGGATGTCGCCATGGACGTGTGGTTCGCCGCGGTGACCCTGGCGGGCACGCCGGACGACATCGTGCGCCGGCTCTCGGCCGAGATCGCCAAGGCCATGCGCGATCCGAGCGTCAACAAGCGCTTCATCGACATCGGCTTCAACGTCGAGCCAGGCACACCCGAGCAACTGGGCGCCCTCATGAAGAGCGAAGTCACGCGCTGGGGCGCGGTGGTCAAGCGCTCGGGTGCGAGGGCGGATTGACCTTTGCAGGAATGGAACAAACGGAAGTACTGATCGCCGGCGCCGGCCCGGTGGGCATGACCCTGGCGCTCGACCTTGCGCGGCGCGGCGTGAGGAGCATCATCGTCGAGCGCAACGCCACGACCACCGTCCATCCGAAGATGGACATCACCAATGCCCGCACCATGGAACTGTTTCGAGGCGCCGGCATTGCCGAGGCGCTGCGCAAGGTGGCGGTGCCGGACGGGCACCGCTTCGATGTTTCGTGGATCACCCATCGGGAATCTCGAGAACCAGAGCTGGGGCATCGAATTCGGCTACGCGTATCGGGATTCACCGATCGTGGCGCCCGAGCCGGACGCGCGCTGGATGACGACCCGGTCACCTATCACCCCACCACGGCGCCGGGCGCGCGGCTGCCCAGCGTGTTCCTGCGCGATGGCACATCCCTGCACGAGCACCTGGGGCAGTGGTTCACCGTACTGGTGTTGGGGTGGTAGACCGCCGGCTACCCGGCCTTCAGGCTCCGCAACGGCAAGGCCGAACTCGACTTCACCTCCTTCAAGGAAAAGCTGGTGCGCGTGTCCTTCACGCCGGGCAGCGCCATCAGGGTATCTAGGGCGAATTTGGAAAAACTCTCCAGCGAATCGCTCATCACCACCAGCATGAACGCGCCTTCGCCCGAGATCACGTGGCAGGAGACGATCTCGTCCAGGTCGGCGATGGCCTCCTCGAAGCGGCGCTCCATGGCTGGGGTGTGGCGCTCGATGTCGACCCGCACGAACGCCGTGACCCCCAGGCCCAGCGCGCGCCGGTTGAGCACCGCCTTGTAGCCTTCGATGACGCCCGCGTCCTCGAGGCGCTTCAGGCGCCGCCAGCACGGCGAAAGCGAGAGCCCGACCCGCTCTGCCAGTTCGGCATTGGTGAGGCGGCCGTCGGCCTGCAGGGCGTCGAGAATCTTCAGGTCGGTGCGGTCGAGTATGGCCGGGTTGGCAAGGGGCGACATTGTTTTTCCTTGAAACCGGGTTGATGCAATGCAAAATATATCGCAAAACGGCATCTGCTCGCAAAAATAGGAAAAACTTTCCCGCGCTTGGACCCTATACTTTCAGCCTTACCGCCCATGACAAAGGCATCGACATTCCATGAACGCACCGGTTGATCCCAAGCTGCTCGAAGCCGTCTCGCTCGACGACAAGTACACCCATGACAGCGGCACCACCTTCATGACCGGTACGCAGGCGCTGGTACGCCTGCCGATGCTGCAGAGAAAGCGCGACCTGGCCGCCGGCAAGATCACCGCCGGCTTCATTTCCGGCTACCGGGGCTCGCCCCTGGGTGGTTACGACCAGTCGCTCGCCAAGGCGAAGAAGCACCTCAAGGAACATCACGTCGTCTTCCAGCCCGGCGTCAACGAAGACCTGGCCGCCACGTCGATCTGGGGCACGCAGCAGGTCAACCTGTTCCAGGGGGCCAACTATGACGGCGTGTTCGGCATCTGGTACGGCAAGGGCCCGGGCGTGGACCGTTGTGGCGACGTATTCAAGCATGCCAACATGGCCGGCACCTCGCCGTGGGGCGGCGTGCTGGCGTTAGCCGGCGACGATCACGGCGCCAAATCCTCCACCACCGCGCACCAGAGCGAGCAGATCCTGATCGCCTGCTCGACGCCGATCTTCTACCCGGCTTCGGTGCAGGACATCCTCGACTACGGCGTGCACGGCATCGCCATGTCGCGCTATGCGTCTTTGTGGAGCGGCATCAAGTGCGTGACCGACATCGTCGAATCCGGTGCGACGGTGGACCTGGACGCCGCGCGCATCACGCCGGTCATCCCGACCGATTTCGACATGCCGCCCGGCGGCCTGTCGATCCGCTTCAACTACATCGACTTCCTGGGCGAGGAAGCGCGCCTGCTCAACTACAAGCTGCCGGCGGTCAAGGCGTACGTTCGCGCCAACCAGTTGAACCGCGTGCTCTGGCGCGAGGCTGCCGGCGTCAAGCCCACCCTGGGCCTGGCCGCCGCCGGCAAGGCCTATGCCGACCTGCGCCAGGCGCTGGCCGACCTCGGCATCAACGAGAAAGTGGCGGCCGACCTGGGCCTGCGGCTGTTCAAGATCGCGGTGACCTGGCCGCTGGAGGAAACCGGCGTGCGCGATTTCGCCGCCGGCTTGGCGGAGATTTTCACGGTCGAGGAAAAGCGCCCGCTGATCGAAACGCAGATGAAAGAAATCCTCTATGGCCTGCCCGGCGCGCC
>Ga0068877_10000625_pt1 | contig 30321 bp, 27 predicted proteins | sample NOAtaG_FD_66437 | JGI IMG/M metagenome (GOLD analysis project Ga0068877, IMG submission 66437) | Freshwater lake microbial communities from Lake Erie, under a cyanobacterial bloom - NOAA_Erie_Diel6S_1000h metaG | ecosystem: Environmental > Aquatic > Freshwater > Lake | place: USA: Ohio, Lake...
GGCCCGCCCCATGCCCTTGGACTCACTGGGCCTTGGCAGCCGCCACCTGCGCAGCCACCTCGGCAGCGAAGTCATCGACCTTCTTCTCGATGCCCTCGCCCACCACGTAGAGGGTGAAGCCCTTGACCGTGGTGGAGGCCGCCTTGAGCATCTGCTCAACCGTCTGCTTGTCGTTCTTCACGAAGGTCTGGTTGAACAGCGAGACCTCCTTGAGGAACTTCTGAACCGAACCTTCGACCATCTTGGCCACGATCTCGGCAGGCTTGCCGGACTCGGCAGCCTTCTCGGCCGCCACCCGACGCTCACGCTCCACCAGGTCAGCAGGCACTTCAGCCGAAGACAGGCTCACCGGCTTCATCGCGGCCACGTGCATGGCCACGTCCTTGGCCGCCACCTCGGAGCCCTCGAACTCCACCATCACGCCAATGCGCGTGCCGTGCAGGTAATGGGCCAGCTGGCCGCCGCCCGCGTAGCGCCGGAAGCGACGCACGGCCATGTTCTCGCCGATCTTGCCAATGAGGCCCTTGCGGACATCTTCCACTGTGGGCCCGAAGCCATCCTGGGACAGGGGCAGCGCCGACAACGCAGCGATATCAGCCGGGTTGTGGGCCGTCACGAGATCAGCGCAGCTCTTGACAAAGGCCAGGAACGACTCGTTCTTGGAAACGAAGTCGGTTTCGCAGTTGACCTCGATGAGGGCGCCCGTGCTGCCCTGCACCGACGCGGACACCACGCCCTCGGCCGTGATGCGGGAGGCGGCCTTGCCGGCCTTGTTACCCAACTTGACGCGCAGGATTTCCTCAGCGCGGCCCATGTCGCCGTCGGCCTCCGTCAAGGCCTTCTTGCACTCCATCATCGGGGCGTCGGTCTTGGCGCGCAGCTCGGCGACCATGCTTGCAGTGATTGCTGCCATTTGTGTGTTCTCCGTTTCGAATGAAAAGCGGGCGGCGGTGCGACCCTCGCACCCGCCGCCCGGCTCATGGGGTTCAGGCTTCTTCGTTGACTTCGACGAACTCGTCGCCTTCGCTCACGGCTTGCACCAACTCCGTCGTGGCGTTGGCCTTGCCCTCGAGCACGGCGTCAGCCACTGCACGGGCGTACAGGGCCACAGCCTTGGCAGAGTCGTCGTTGCCGGGGATGACGTACTGCACGCCTGCGGGCGAGTGGTTGGTGTCGACGATGCCGATCACCGGGATGCCCAGCTTGTTGGCCTCGGCCACGGCAATCTTGTGATAACCGACGTCGATGACGAACATGGCATCTGGCAGCGCGTTCATGTCCTGAATGCCGCCGATGTCCTTCTCGAGCTTGGCCAGTTCACGGTCGAACATCAGGGCTTCTTTCTTGATCATGGACTCGGTGCCGGCTTCCTTGGTGGCCTGCATGTCCTTGAGCTTCTTCAGCGAACCCTTGACCGTCTTGAAGTTGGTCAGCATGCCGCCCAGCCAACGCTGGTCCACGAAAGGCATGCCGGCGCGCTGGGCTTCCTGGGCGATGACTTCGCGTGCCTGGCGCTTGGTGCCGATCATCAGGATCGTGCCGCGGCGGCTGGATAACTGACGGATGAACTTCATCGCGTCGTTGAAGAGCGGCTGCGTCTTCTCGAGGTTGATGATGTGGATCTTGTTGCGATGGCCGTAGATATAGGGGGCCATCTTGGGGTTCCAGAAGCGGGTCTGGTGCCCGAAATGGACGCCCGCCTCAAGCATGTCGCGCATGGAAACTGTCATGATCACTCCGAAGGTTAGGTCTTGAACCGGGCATGCATCGACCACGTGCCAGAGGGCCTCAAAGCCCCCAGCCGCGTGATACTCGACACCTTCTGTTGCCGCAGTCCGCGATTGGTTTGGAATTGCTCTTCACCGTCTTGCTGAAGTGGCACCTGTGCCGTCAACGGCACCACCACCCCAAGCGAAACCCAAGGATTCTAACCCCGGCTGTCCTTTCCAGGACCGGCCCACCCCAGACACGACGCACATGAAGCAGCCTCACACCCACCGGAAGGCGCGCCATGAACTCTGAAGCGTGGCCAGGTTCGGTGACAAGAAGTACCTCAGAAAGCGGCTACGCGCCCAACGCGGAGATGGTTCTTTCGGGCGCAAAGAGCTGGCCCCTACATGGCATCGCCAGCAGCAGGCGCATTGAAGCCAGGATGCTTGAGCGCTGGGATGGGTGTTCGCTCATGGCGTGGGCCGGTCGGCGGGTGGCACGCTGGGTTCTGGGCATGGCGCCCCATGCGCAACGGATCTGGGTTGCAGCCGGGCCGGGTGGAAATGGCGCAGACGGCCTGTTCGCTGCGGCCCACCTCGCCCAGTGTGGCAAGCGCGTGGACATCAGCCTGCACGGCACCACCCTGGACCGCGCACTTGCAAGCACCGGCACTTCCTACCAGCAAGCCCTTGAGCAGGCCCTGGCCAGCGGGTGCGTCCTGCGCGACGAGGCTACCCACCCTGCCCCCGATCTGGTGATTGACGCCTTGCTGGGGCTGGGCGCCAACCGCGCCCTGAGCCCGCCGCTTGCACAGGCGGTGCAGGCGATTCAGCAATTGAGGCGCCCCTGCCTGTCCATCGACCTGCCCACGGGCCTGAACGGCGAAACGGGTCAAGCGCTCGGTCCGGACATGGTCAAGGCCGAGGCCACCTTGAGCCTGCTCACACTCAAGCCCGGGCTCCTGATGGGCGAAGGCCGCGATGCAGCCGGCCAAGTCTGGTTCGACCGCCTGGACCACAGCCCTTTGCACGATGACGAGCGCCCGCTGGCCCAGACCATCTGCCGGCCCTACGGACCCGGTGAGCGCCCGATGCGCCCCCATACCAGCCACAAGGGCAGCTTTGGTGACGTGGTGATCGCGGGAGGAGCCCCGGGCATGTCGGGCGCGCTGCGCCTGGCCGCCCACGCCGCCCTGGCTGCCGGCGCAGGCCGCGTCATCGCTGTGCCCCTGGACCCGTCCTCTGCGCTCCTGGATGAGCTGCGCCCCGAGTGCATGTGGATGCGGCCGCAGGCCTGGCTGGAGGACTACCCGCTGGAGAGAGCCACGGTGGTCTGCGGTTGCGGAGGCGGCTCCGCAGTGCAGGCCTTGCTGCCCGCCGTGATGGACAAGGCGAAGCGCTTGGTGCTGGACGCCGATGCGCTGAATGCGCTAGCAGCGCAACCCGCCCTCGCCTTCGCGCTGCAGTCCAGGGCCGGCCGGGGGCTCGGCACCATCCTCACGCCACATCCGCTGGAGGCGGCCAGGCTCCTGCAGCGCTCGGTCGGCGCCGTGCAGGCATCGCGGCTGGAAGCCGCGCAAACACTGGCAGCGCAGTACCAGGCCACCGTGGCGCTGAAGGGTTCAGGGACAGTGGTCGCCACGCCAGGTACAGGGCCCCAGGTGAATGTAACGGGCAGCGGCGCTCTTGCGGCTGGCGGCACAGGGGATGTGCTGGCGGGCTGGATGGGGGGGCGCTGGGCGAGCGCCCCTGAGGGAACAGAGTTGCGAGCCGAGACAAAGGCGCAAGACGCCCAAGAAGCCCCAGGAAGCCAAGAATCACGCAAAGCACCAGCGTCACTGCAAGCCCACCACACGGCCTGCAGCGCGGTCTTCGAGCACGGCCTGGCTGCGGACCACCTGGGCGCGTTCAACGCCGTACGCGCCCTGGACCTCGTGGAGCAGATGCGCTTGGAGCTGTCTCGCCCTTAGCGTGCCTCAGGCGGCACCGCCGCAACTCGGCGACGGAAAGTCAGATCGAGCGGACTGACTGACAGCTTCAGTGCCTTCCGCGCTTGGCCCCCTGCGCTGTCTTGGACTTGCCGCCCGACCGTCGATCACCCGACTTCCTGGTGGCCGCACCCCCTGCCCTGCTCTGGCGGGCCTTCACGGCCTTGGCTTTGACGGCGCGGTCTTGCGCCAGCGCGGCACCAAGCAGTTCCACGGAGGAACCAGCCTCCTGCAGGTCGGGGGCTGCAGATCTGCTCTTGCTGCCCGCCCAAGGCGAGGCGGGTTCACGCACCATCCTGAAGTCGATGCGGCGCCCATCGAGGTCTACCCGGCTCACCTGCACCCGCACGCGGGTACCCACGCCGTAACGCATGCCGCTACGGTCTCCTCGCAACTCCTGGCGCAGTTCGTCAAAGCGGAAGTATTCCCCGCCAAGCTCGGTGACATGGACCAGGCCTTCGACGTGCAATTCATCCAAGGTGATGAAAAGACCAAAGCCCACCACGGAGCTGACGGTCCCCTGGAACTCTTCGCCCAGACGGTCCCTCATGAAGCGGCACTTGAGCCAGGCCTCGACATCGCGCGAAGCCTCGTCGGCGCGCCGCTCGCTGGCGCTGGTGTGTAAGCCGGCGGCCTGCCAGGCCAGGGACAGTTTGTCCGTAGCGCGCACCTGCTGCGGCGTCGCCTTGGGCGCCAGGCTACGGCGAGGCTGAGGCGGCATGCGCAAGGCTGAGGGCACGAGCCGGTAGGTCTTGCCCAACAGCAAGGCCTTGATCACTCGATGCACCAGCAGATCGGGGTAGCGCCGGATGGGGCTGGTGAAGTGGGTGTAGGCGTCGAAGGCCAGGCCGAAGTGGCCGCTGTTGGTGGGGGTGTAGACCGCTTGCTGCATGGAGCGCAGCAGCATCTGGTGGATCTGGGCGGCATCAGGGCGGTCTCGCGTGGCCTCGGCCACGGACTGCATCTCGGCCGGCCTGGGCTCATCGCTCACCGACAAGCCGATGCCCAGAGCCCGGAGGTAGTTCTGCAGGGCAACCCGCTTCTCGGGCGTGGGGCCTTCATGCACGCGGTACAGCGAGGCATGTCCACCCTGCTCGATGAAGTCCGCCGCGCACACGTTCGCGGCCAGCATGGCCTCCTCGATCAGGCGGTGCGCCTCGGTCCTGACACGCGGCACGATCTTTTCAATGCGCCCGGCATCGTCACAGACGATCCGCGTCTCGGTGGTGTCGAAGTCCACTGCACCCCGCCGCGCTCGCTGCTTGAGCAGAGCCCGGTAGGCTTCGTGAAGGTGGAGCAGGTGCTGTACCAGAGGAGCCCTTCTGGCGGCCTCCGGGCCTCGGGTGTTGCCCAGGATCGCGGCCACCTCGTTGTAGGTGAAGCGCGCGTGAGACCGCATGACCGCGGGGTAGAACTGGTAAGCCTGAACCTCGCCTTGCGCATCCAGCACCATGTCGCACACCATGGCCAGCCGGTCTTCATCGGGGTTCAGAGAACACAGTCCATTGGACAGCCGCTCCGGCAGCATCGGGATGACGCGGCGCGGGAAATACACCGAGGTCGCGCGCTCATAGGCCTCGTCATCCAGCGCGGCGCCCGGCTTGACGTAGTGGCTCACGTCGGCAATCGCCACGATCAGCCGCCACTGCGCGCGTGCCCCTTTGCCCTTGCCCACCAGCAAGGGCTCGCAATACACCGCATCGTCGAAATCGCGGGCATCCTCACCATCGATCGTCACGAGGGGGACGTCCGTCAGGTCCACCCGCTGCTTGCGGTCGACGGGCCGGATCTTCGACGGCAAAGACTCCGCTTCCAGGACGGCCGCCGCAGGAAACTCATGCGGGACGCCGAACTTGCGCACGGCGATCTCGATCTCCATGCCGGGATCGTCGATCTCACCCAGCACCTCCACGACCCGGCCCACGGGCTTAGCGTGCATGGAGGGCGTCTCGGTCAGTTCCACCGAAACCACTTGCCCGGCGAGGGCACTGCCCACCCCGGCTTTGGGGATGAGGATGTCCTGCCCGAACCGTCGATCCTCCGGGGCCACGATCCAGCCACCGTTTTCCAGCAAGAGCCGCCCGATGAGGGGCACCTTGGGCCGGGACAGGATCTCCAGCACCCGGCCTTCCGGTCGACCCTTTCGGTCCTGCCTGATCACGCGCACGGTGACTTCATCGCCGTGCAACACGCCGCGCATCTCGGCCGGCGCCAGATAGATGGAGCCACCGCCGTCGTCGCGGATCACAAATCCGTGCCCATCCCGATGGCCTTCCAGACGCCCCTTCACGTCTGCCAAGACGTCAGTGGCGGAGGTCAAAGGCTCAGAAGTGGCCGACGGAGAGTTGCTTTTTGAATTCTTGATGATAGACTCTTGGTTTTCCTGAAATGCCCAGGTGGCGGAATTGGTAGACGCACTAGTTTCAGGTACTAGCGGGTAACTCCGTGGAGGTTCGAGTCCTCTCCTGGGCACCATACACGACAAGTTGCAATGACTTGATGAACAAGCCGGTCCTAGACCGGCTTTTTTCTTTTGCACACACGCTACGGTGTGCAGCAGCAAGACAGCGTTCTGACCGCCGCGCGCAAGGCGCTGCGGGCGGCCGTACGGCTGCAAGCGGACTGATCAGACCTCGTACCGCTTGGCCAAGGCCGCGGGTCGGAGTTCGTCGTACTCCTCGAAGGGCTGGTGAATCCACGGGCTGGTGGGCAGGGTCTCGACGAAATACTCGGGCACGTAGCTGGACGCGCCCTTGACCCAGATCACCGCAGTACGCAGCTCAGAGATGGCGGGCATGCCGCGCAGCCTGTCCACCACCGCACGCAGCGTGACGCCAGAGTCTGCCAAGTCATCCACCAGCAACACACGGCCTGCCAGCTCGCCCTTGGGCAGGGTGATGTACTTGGCCATGTCAAGCCGGCCTTGGATGGTACCGGCCTCTGCACGGTAAGAGCTGGTGGACATGATGGCCAGGGGCTTGTCAAAGATCCTGGACAGCACATCGCCCGGCCGCATGCCGCCACGCGCCAGGCACAGGATCTGGTCGAACTCCCAGCCTGAGTTGGCCACCTTGAGCGCCAACCGCTCGATCAAGCGGTGGTACTCGTCCCAGGACACATACAGGTGCTTGCCGTCATCGGTGAGCATGGGTTCTCCTTGTCAATGCTGATTTCAATGCTGAAAGGGGTGCCGCAGCACGATCGTGTGGTCTCGGTCGGGGCCCGTGGACACCATGTCGATGGGCACGCCGATCATCTCCTGGACCCGCTCGAGGTACTGGCGCGCCTTGACCGGGAGGTCCTCCCAATGGGTCAGGCCTGCGCTGGACTCGGTCCAGCCGCTGAATGTCTCAAACACCGGCTCACAGCGGGCGATGTCATCGGCATCCAGAGGAAGGATGTCGATCAACTGACCGTCCAGCCGGTAGCCGGTGCACACCTTGATTTCTTGCAAACCGTCCAGGACGTCGAGCTTGGTGATGCACAAGCCGGAAATGCCGTTGATGATCATCGAGCGCTTCAGTGCGGCGGCGTCCAACCATCCACAGCGGCGGGCGCGACCGGTGACTGTGCCGCGCTCCTGGCCCACCGTGGACAGGTGATACCCCACCGTGCCTGCATCGTCGATCGGCAGTTCGGTCGGGAACGGGCCGCTGCCTACGCGCGTGGTGTAGGCCTTGGTGATGCCCAGACGATAGTGCAACATCTGCGGGCCCACGCCCGCGCCCGCCGCTGCATTGCCCGCCACGCAGTTGCTGGAGGTCACATAGGGGTAAGTGCCGTGGTCGATGTCCAGCAAGGTGCCTTGCGCGCCTTCGAACAGCAGCTGCTCGCCGCGCAGGTGGCTTTGGTGCAAGGCGTAGCCCACATCTGCAAACATGGGGCTCAGCTGCGCTGCCACACGTATGGCTTGGTCATAGATCGGCTGGAACTCCAGCGCCTGCGAGCCGAGGTAGCTCCCGAGCGCGTGGTTGTGCAGGGCCAGCAGATCGCGGAGGCGTTGTGCGAACCGCTCCGGGTGCTTCAAGTCCTGGATGCGCAAGGCCCTGCGGGCGACCTTGTCCTCGTAGGCCGGGCCGATGCCCTTGCCGGTGGTGCCGATCTTGCCGGTGCCGCTGGACTCGCGCAGCGCCTCCCGCGCACGGTCCACCTCCACGTGGAAGGGCAGGATCAGGGGGCAGGATTCGCTGATGAACAAGCGTGAGCGCACCTCCACGCCGATGGCTTCCAGCCGTTCGATCTCCGACAGCAGGTGCACGGGGTCAATGACCACGCCATTGCCGATGTAGCAGGCCACACCCGGGCGCATGACACCCGAAGGAATCAGCTGAAGGGCCGTCTTGCGGCCGTTGATCACCAAGGTGTGCCCGGCGTTGTGTCCGCCCTGGAAGCGCACCACGCCCTGGGCGTGGTCGGTCAACCAGTCCACAACCTTGCCCTTGCCCTCGTCACCCCACTGGGTACCGACGACCACCACGTTGCGTCCTGCGGAAGATGTGTTCACTTGAGTAGGTTCCATCCAGAAAATGTCCGGCTGATCAGGCCGAGCGCATCACCCATTGGCCGGCGACGTTCGTCAGTTCTCGGTCGAACGAGCGGCCGCACTCCTCTGCAGCCGATCCAGGAAAGTCAAACACCACGGTCTCTCCGGCGTCCCGCAGGCGCCTGACCGCAGACTTCAGCGCTGGGTCGTCGGCCCAAGGCGCCCTGATGGCGGGCCGCTGCGCAGACAGGTCTTCGCCCAGCAAGGCCAGCGCCTTGAGGTCCAGACTGAAGCCCACGGCGGGCCGGTTGCGGCCAAACACCGCGCCGACCTCGTCGTAGCGTCCGCCCCTGGCCAGCGCATCGGAGCAGCCTTGCGCGTACACCGCAAAGCGAACACCGCTGTAGTAGTCATAACCGCCCATGTCGGCGAGATCAAAACTCACGCGCAGCGTGGGGTGCTCCGCGGCCAAGCGGTCGGACAACCAGGACAGAGCGTCCAGGGCCTGCTCGATCGCCACGGCTTTGGGCAAGACCGTCCGCGCGCGGGTCAGCACCTCGCGGCCCCCATAGAGGTCGAGCAAGGCCCCTACTCCGTTGCGCACTGCCTCAGGCAGCGCACGCGTGCAAGACTCGAGGGACGCGGCATCCTTGCGCGAAAGAGCCTGCACCATGTCCTGCAGGGCGGGCGTGTCCACGCGCACCTCCCCCAGCACCGCCCGAAGGAGCCGGGCATCGCCCAGATCGATGGTCCGCCCTTCGGCACCGGCATCGGCCAGCACGTCAAGCGCCAGTTCCTGGATCTCCAGATCCGCCTCTAGACCCCCGTAACCGAAGATCTCCGCGCCGAACTGCAAAGGCTCGCGTGACCCCACGGAGCGCGGCAGTTGCGCATGCAGCACGGGGCCGCAGTAGCACAAACGCGTCACCCCCTCGCGGTTGAGCAGGTGGGCATCGATACGGGCCGCTTGCGGCGTGGTGTCTGCGCGCAGGCCCAGCATGCGGCCACTCAACTGGTCCACGAGCTTGAAAGTCTGAAGCTCCAGTTCGCGGCCGGTGCCCGACAGCAGGGAATCCAGGTGCTCGAGCAGCGGCGGGATCACCAACTCGAATCCACGCCGAGAAGCCTGGTCGATCAGGCGCCTGCGCAGCGCCTCCACTTGCAGGGCCTGAGCGGGCAGTACGTCTGCAATGTGTTCAGGCAGCAGCCAGGCTCGGGACATGAAACCACTCAGGCACAAAGCCTTTGATTGTAGGGGGACGGCCAAGGCGAACACCCCAGGCCTGCAAGGCCGCGGCTCGGGGGGCCGCGCAGCTCACGCGCGGCGCCCAGCGCAACGCGTCAATGCAAAGCTCAACCCGGCGCTGCGGGCAGGGCCAGCGCCAAAAGGCCCAGGCCCGCCAACACGCTCAGCAGGCCAAAGAACCTCAACTGCCCGTCCTTCAGGCCCAGGGCCCGCTGGAAGGCCTGCCGCCAGGACGAAGGGCTGAGCAGTGGCAGCAACCCTTCAATCACCAGCATGAAGGCCACCGCCCCCAACAGCCAGTCGAGCAAGACGCCACCCTCTAGGTAGGCAGGCTACTTGCGCGCCGCAGGTGCCGGCCCAGCACCCTGCCCGCGCATGGCCCGGAAGAAGTCGCTGCCGGGCTCCACCACCATCACGTCCGACTTGCTGCGGAAGGTGGCGCGGTAGGCCTCCAGGCTGCGGTAGAACTGGGCGAACTGCGGATCGCGGCCGAAAGACTCGGCGTAAAGCGCCGATGCCTTGGCGTCGCCCTCACCCTTGATCTTCTGAGCGTCACGGTAGGCCTCGGCGATGATCACCTCGCGCTGGCGGTCGGCGTCAGCCCGGATCTTTTCGCCCTCCGCAGCACCTTGGGACCGCAGTTCGTTGGCGACTTGCTTGCGCTCGGACTCCATGCGACGGTAGACGGAGTCGGTGATGTCGGCCACGAAATCCACCCGCTTGATGCGCACGTCGATGATCTCGATACCGAAGGACTTGGCCTCGTCGGCCAGACGCGTGCGCACGTCGTTCATGACCTTCTCACGCTCCTTGGACAGCACGCTCAGCACGTCGCGACGTGTGACCTCCTCGTTGAAGGCAGCCTGCACCACGGGGGACAGACGGCTTTCCAGGTTGCGCAGGTCCACGCCGTTGTTGCGGATGAACTGGCGCGGCTCGCTGATGCGCCACTTCACCAGCCAGTCAATGACCAGACTCTTCTTCTCAGCCGTGAAGATGGGGCGCGTCTCAGGACTGTCCAGCGTCTGCACGCGCTTGTCCAGGAAGACGACGTTCTGGAAGGGTGGCGGAAGCTTCCACTTCAGGCCCGGCTCAGAAATGACCTCCTTGATCTCGCCCAGGGCGTAGATCACCGCGACTTGACGCTGGTCGACCACGAACAAGGTCGACGCCGCCACCATGATGAGGGCCAACAGGCCCGAGACAACAATGCCAATACGGTTCATGGTGCGCTCCTTCAACGGCCTTCACGGTCGCGCGAACGCGTTCCATCACGGGATCGGGCATCAGCTGCTGGCGGTGGGCTGCCCGTGGTCGCAGGCACCTCCGGAGCCGCCGTCACGCCCGCGGGGGCCGTACCTATGCCTTGCTGCTGAAGGATCTTGTCCAGCGGCAGGTACAGCAGGTTGGAGCCGCTGCGCGTATCCACCATCACCTTGGTGACGTTGGAATAGACCTGCTGCATGGTCTCCAGGTACAGCCGGTCTCGCGTGACGGCCGGCGCCTTCTGGTACTCGGTCAAGACGGACTTGAAGCGCTGCGCATCACCCTCGGCCTGCGCCACGACGCGGGAGCGATATCCTTCAGCCTCTTCCTTCAGACGGGCGGCGGTACCGCGGGCCTTGGGGATCACGTCGCTGGCGTAGGCCTGGCCTTCGTTCTTGAAGCGGTCACGGTCGGCACCGGCCTTCACGGCGTCGTTGAAGGCCGCCTGCACCTGATCGGGCACCTGCACGTTCTGCACGTTGACATTGGCCACCAGGATGCCGGCGTTCAAGCGGTCAAGCTGGGCTTGGAGCGACTTCATGAGGTCCGTGGCGATGGCATCTCGCTGCTCGTACAGCACCTGGTCCACCTTGCTGCGACCCACGATCTCCCGCACGGCGGACTCGGCCGCCTGGACCACCGCCTCATCGGGGCGGAAGTTCTCGAACAGGTACGCACGAGCATCCTTCAGCCGGTACTGCACGGTGAATCGGATGTCGACGATGTTTTCGTCTTCGGTCAGCATGGACGAGTCGCGCAGCCCCGTGGCCTGCACCACCGCACTGCGGCCCACATCCACCGAGCGCAACTGGGTCACGCCCACTGTTTCATGCGCCTGGAAGGGATACGGGAAACGCCACTGGAAGCCTGCGTCCGCGGTGTGGCTGTACTTGCCGAAGGAGGTCACCACGGCCTGCTGGCCTTCCTGGACGATAAAGAAGCCGCTGCCCAGCCACACGAGCGCGACCACGCCCACGATCAAGCCGCCGCCAATACTCGCTTGGCGCATGTTGCGCGGCAATTGCGGGCCGTCGCCGGGGGAAGGATCCCGTGGCGGGGGGGAGCCGGGGGACTTCTTGCCGAACAGGCCATTGAGCTTGCGGTTGAAATCGCGCCAGAGTTCGTCGAGGTCCGGCGGCCCTTCGTGGCGGCCATTGGCCATCAAGCGCCCCTGCAGCAGGTTCACTGGGGAACGCAGGGCGCGCCAGGCGCCTTGCAGGGCCGACTGGAGCTTGGTGCGCCCGAGTGCTGCGCGCCCCGCAGCGCCAGGACGCTCGGCTCCGCTAGATTCTGTAGATGAGGAATTCATGAGTCGCTCATGGAATATGTGGGAACCTGTTCGTGTCTTGCAAGGGGGCTCGTGTGTTCGCCGTCCAGACTTGGCGGCGCTGAAGCCAGTGTGGCGATGATGTCTCGCAACTCGTCCAAACCCGTGCCGTCCAGCGCGCTGACAAAAACACGCGGCACCCGGCGGCCCGACGGCGTCTCGAAGGTATCGACCAGACTGCGCGGCCGGGCCGTCGGATCCAGGCGGTCGAGCTTGTTGCAGACCAGCACCTGGGGCACGTCCCCAGCGCCGATCTCCTCCAGCACCCGATCCACCTCATCCTTCTGCTCCTGCAGCACGAGGCTGGAGGCGTCGATCACGTGCAGCAGCAGATCAGCGTCCACCGCCTCCGACAAGGTGGCCTGGAAGGCCTCGACCAACTTGTGCGGAAGATCGCGGATGAAGCCGACCGTGTCTGACAAGGACACTGAACACTGCGCCTTCTCCAGCCACATGGCGCGGGTGGTGGTGTCCAGCGTGGCAAACAACTGATCAGCAGCGTAGGTGCGGGCCTTGACCAAGGCGTTGAAGAGCGTGGATTTCCCGGCGTTGGTGTAGCCCACCAGTGACACCTTGAAAGTGCCCCGGCGCAAGCGAGCACGGCGCTGGGTCACACGCTGCTTCTTCACCTTCTCCAGGCGCGCCTTGACGCTCTTGATGCGCTCGGAAATCATGCGGCGGTCGAGTTCGATCTGGGTTTCACCCGGGCCGCCCCGCGTGCCGATGCCCCCACGCTGGCGCTCCAGGTGCGACCAACGGCGCACCAGACGCGTGGACAAGTACTGCAGCCGCGCCAACTCCACTTGCAGTTTGCCTTCATGGCTTTGCGCCCGGTCGCCGAAGATATCCAGGATCAGCGCCGTGCGGTCAGACACCGGCACACCCAGAAACTGCTCGAGATTGCGTTGTTGGACGGGACTCAGCGTCTGGTCGAAGATGACGCCTTGAGCGGCGGTGCCAGCCACCAGAGCCTTGATCTCTTCGGCCTTGCCGGAGCCGACAAACAGCGCGGCATCGGGCGCCTTGCGCCTGGCGGTGACCCGGGCCACGGGCTCGTCGCCGGCTGAACTGGCCAATAGCGCCAGTTCCTCGAGGTCGGGGTCAAACCAGCCCCCTTGCCCAAAGTCGACGCCGACCAATACCGCGCGCGGCTCGGAACCCCTGGCGGGGGTTCCCGATGCAGGCTCAGGCTTCAAGATGTGGAGGTGCTCCGCGCAACGGTATGCCGTGCCATCAGATTCAGACGGCTTCGGGCTCGTGGGCGTGGAAGTTCACAGCACGCCCCGGCACCACGGTGGAGATGGCGTGCTTGTAGACCATTTGCGTCACGGTGTTGCGCAGCAACACGACGTACTGGTCGAAAGATTCGATCTGCCCTTGCAGCTTGATGCCGTTGACCAGATAGATCGAGACGGGGATGTGTTCCTTGCGCAAAAGATTGAGGAACGGATCTTGAAGAAGTTGGCCTTTATTGCTCACGATATGTTCCGTGATGAAAGAAAACGCACCTTATCACATGGGGTTGTCCCTCACGGCTGCAAGGGAGGCGCCCAGCCACCAGACCTTGTCGCAGGTCAGTCGTGCTTGTCAAAGGGGTTGTCCGAGGACCTCATCTCGATACGCATCGGGGTTCCCACCAACTTGAAGTGGTCTCGAAACCGCCCCTCCAGGTAGCGTTTGTAGGCTTCGGGCACATGGTCCAGCGAGTTGCCGTGCACCACCACCACAGGGGGGTTCATGCCTCCCTGGTGGGCATATCGCAGCTTGGGCCGGAACCGCCCGGCCCGGGGCGGCTGCTGGTGAGCCACCGCCTCCTGCAGCACCCTGTTCAAGGTTGGGGTGGACATCTTGCAAGTGGCCGATGCATGGGCCTGCGTGATCGACTTCCACACCGGAGCCAAGCCTTGGCGCTTGAGCGCCGAGATGTGAAGCACGGGTGCAAACTTGAGAAAAGCCAGACGCTGCTCGATCGAGCGCAACAGCATGTCGCGCTGGTAGCTGTCGATGGCGTCCCACTTGTTGACAGCAATCACCACCGCCCGCCCAGATTCCAGGACATAGCCCGCGATGTGGGCGTCCTGCTCTGAGACACCCTGGGTCGCATCCAGCAGCAGGAGCACCACGTTCGCGTCGGCGATGGCCTGCAGTGTCTTGACGACGGAGAACTTCTCCACCGCCTCGAAGACCTTGCCCTTGCGGCGCAGCCCGGCCGTGTCGATGAGCTCAAAGAGCTGCCCGTCGCGCTCAAAAGGCACCGAGATGGCGTCTCGCGTCGTGCCTGGCATGTCGAAGGCGACCAGGCGCTCCTCTCCAAGCCACGTATTGATCAACGTGGATTTCCCCACGTTCGGACGGCCGGCCACTGCCAGGCGGATCGGCCGGTCCGCCGGGTCGCCCAGTTCGTCTGATTCAGCCTCATCCTCGAAGCTGAAGTCTTCTAGGGCAGCCTCGATCAGGCTGCGAATACCCTGGCCGTGCGCAGAGGAAATGGGCACGGGCTCGCCGATGCCCAGCTCAAAGAACTCGGCCAACAACGGGGAGTCCCGCATGCCTTCGGCCTTGTTAGCGGCCAGCAATACCTTCTTGCGCTCGGTGCGCAAGTAGTTGGCAATGTCGTGGTCTTGCGCTGAGAGACCGGCACGCACATCCACGACAAAGATCACCACGTCCGCCTCGGCCACCGCCTGCCGGGTCTGCCGTGCCATCTCGCGCACGATGCCCGTGGACGAGTCGGGTTCGAACCCGCCCGTGTCGATCACGATGAATTCCCTGGGGCCGAGCCGGGCGTCGCCGTAGTGCCGGTCGCGGGTCAGACCTGCGAAGTCCGCCACGATGGCGTCACGGCTCTTGGTCAGCCGGTTGAACAGCGTGCTCTTGCCCACGTTGGGCCGACCCACTATGGCGATGACTGGTTTCAAACGTTCACTCTTGGGGTCAGAAAGACCATGAGACACACGGGCCCGCGGCAGCAGGCCCAGGAGAAGCGCCCGGCGTCACTCCGGCCGGAAGGCAAACAGGCCGCCCGAGCGGGTCACCACCAGCATCGTGGTGCCGCTGAGCACCGGCGCACCGACCACGCGGCTGCCATCGGTGGGCAGACGCAGCAGAGGCTGGCCGTCCTGACGATCGAGGAAGTGCACCTGACCTTGCGCATCGCCAAAGACCACTGCACGCCCAGCCACCAGCATGCCGCTGAGGCCCCGGAACTGGAACTTCTCGCTGGTCCAGGCCATCTCACCACTGGCTTGACGCCAGGCGGTGACCCGGTCCGCCCCATCTCCAGCGACGACGACGGTGTCATCCGCACCCACGGCCTGGCTGCCCGTGGCGTTGCGCGACCACAGCAGCGTGCCGCGCGCGGCGTCCACACAACCCACCGTGGCCTGGAATGCGCGCGCGCACAGGCTGTTGCCCACACGCACAGCCGGACCGACCAGGTCGGCCAGCCGCTCCACCTCGTTCGTCCCACGAGGGTTGGCCACCGCGGCCTCCCAGCGCACAGTACCGCGGTTCGGGTCCACACCCGTCATACGAGGCCCCTGGCCCACCACCAGGGTGTCGCGGAAGGCCGACACCACCCCGCCCTGCCCCAGCGTCAGGGCATCACCCGGTCGCTGCAGCGTCCAAAGCTTCTTGCCGTCGAGCGCGTCAAAGGCATGCACCACGCGATCGACGCCCATCACAAAGACGCGCTCTCCCGCCACCAGCGGCGCCGTGAGCACCCGCCCGGGCAACCGAGCTTTCCAGACCACGCGGCCTTGCTCCAGCGTGATGACCTCGTTGGACCGCGTCACCACGGCCGTGAAGCGACCATCCGTGCCCACGCCCGCAGCAATGGGAGCGCCCACCTGCGCACGCCAGATCTCGCGCCCCGAAGCGGCCTCCAGCGCCAGCACGGTGCCGTCATCGCTCGCCATGACGAAATTGCCGTCACGGGCGGCAACAGCCAGGGGGAACTGCACCCCACTGAGCTTGGCCTGCCACACTTGGCGGCCCGCGATCTTGGGCGTCAGCGGTTCCAGCGGTGTGGGCTTGGGTTGATCGCTGCTGCAGGCACCCAGCAGCACGGCCGCGCCCAGGAGCCACACGCAGCTGCTGGCCTTGAGACTCATGGTCCCGCCTTTCACTTCGACACCCCGGAGGCCGCAGGAGCTGGGGCCACGCCCAGCGAGTTCAGCTTGGCCTCAACCACTCTGCGGTACTCCAGCGACTCCGGCATGTCCTTCCAAGCAGCGAGGAAGGCATCCGCCGCCTGCTGGGTCTTGCCCTGAGCCAGCAGCACATCGCCTCGGCGGTCGGCTGCGAGGGACTCGAAACCCTTGGCGTTGGCGGCTTCCACCGCCTTCATGGCGGCATCAAAGCGCTTGGCATCGAGCTCGATACCCGCCAGCCGCAACGAAGCGATCGCTTTCAGTCCCTCGTCAGCGGACTTTTCGGCCACCCATTTCAGGGCGGCCGAGGCCGCGTCAGGTTGCCCCTTGTCAAGTTGCAGCTTGGCAAGCATCAACCCGCCCTGCGCCGCCCAGGCGGTGGAGGGGTAACGGCCCTGGAGATCGGCAAAGATCTTGGCGGCACGATCGACCTCGCTGGCCTGCACGGCACGATCAAGCTCGTCGTACATGGCGCCTGCCTTGACGCCTTGATCCCGCTGGTACCAGTTCCAGCCGTTCCAGGCGGCAAAGGCCCCCAGTGCCAGGATCAGGGTCCAGGTGATGAGGTTGCCGTATTGGCGCCAGAACGACTTGAGTGCGTCGACTTGTTCCTGCTCTTGCAGGTCGAGATGTGTGGCCATGAAACGAGATTCGAGAGAGGTTGGAGATTATGCGGCGCGCAATTCACGGGCCCACCGGCTGGCCTCCGCCAAGGGCCGGCTGAACTGTTGCGCCTCGGTTGAGCGCAGCGGCTTGATCGCCACCTGACCTGAGGACACCTCGTCCTGTCCAAACACCAGGGCAAAGCGGGCCTGGCTTGCGTCAGCCTTCTTGAACTGCGCCTTCAAGCTCCCGCCGCCGGCATGCATCTGCACGTTCAGGCCCTCACGGCGCAGCGCGTCCAGCACCACCAGGGCCTGGGGCAGCAACACGGGGTCGGGCAACAGCGCATAGACGTCGGGCGCAGCCGCAGGCACGGCAGCACCAACTTCCTGCAACAGCAGCAGGAGTCTCTCGATGCCCAGGCCGAAACCTATGGCTGGCGTGGGCTTGCCCCCCAGCTGCTCGAACAGCCCGTCGTAGCGCCCGCCGCCGCACACGGTGCCCTGAGACCCCAGCTGGTCGGTCACCCACTCGAACACGGTGAGGTTGTAGTAGTCCAGCCCCCGCACCAGCCGTGGGTTGATCCGGTACGGCAGACCTGCGGCGTCCAGTACGGCGCAGACAGCCGCCAGATGGGCACGGGACTCGTCGCCCAGATGATCCGCGAGCTTGGGGGCGGCCTCCACCAGCGGCTGCATGGCCGGGTTCTTGGTATCCAGGATGCGCAGCGGGTTGGTGTGCAGGCGGCGGCGGCTGTCCTCGTCCAGTTGGTCGAGATGGGCGCCGAAGTAAGCCACCAGTGCAGCACGGTGAGCGGCGCGCTCGGCCGGCTGGCCCAGGCTGTTGAGCTCCAGGCGGACGTCGCGCCCGACCTGCAGACCCAGGGCCTCCCACAGGCTGCGCACCATGAGGATCAACTCGGCATCGACGTCCGGCCCAGCAAACCCCAACGCCTCCACATCCAGCTGGTAGAACTGCCGGTAGCGGCCTTTTTGGGGGCGCTCATGGCGGAACACGGGGCCGATGGACCAGACCCGCAAGGGCCCGTTGTACAGGGCGTTGTGCTCGATCATCGAGCGCACGATGCCGGCCGTGATTTCGGGCCGCAGCGTCAGGGCATCGCCGTTCATCGAGTCTTTCCAGGAGTACATCTCCTTCTCGACGATGTCGGTGGCCTCCCCGATACCTCGCACGAACAAGCCCGTGGGCTCGACGATGGGTGTGAGCAGGTGTTGGTAGGCGTGGCGCGTCATGACGGCATCCACGGTGCGCTCGAACCAGCGCCAGATCGCGGAATCAGGAAGCTTCTCCTTGCGCGGGACACTGCCCGGCAAGATGTCGTTCATGCCTTTGACGGCTGCAAGTTTTTCGGCCATGAGGTGGTGGGCGCAGGTGAGCGCCCGGGCGGTCTGAAAGTCGGGGTAGCGAGGGCGGTCAAGCCGCGCGGCAGTGCAGCATCAATGAGCAGCGGGCACGGCGGCCGTGGAGGCTCCAAAGCGCCGCTCGATGTAGGACTCCACGATCTGGTGGAACTCCTGCGCAATGCCCTCGCCGCGCAAGGTCAGTGCCTTCTCGCCATCGATGAACACCGGCGCAGCCGGGGCCTCACCCGTGCCCGGCAGGCTGATGCCGATGTCCGCGTGCTTGCTCTCGCCAGGGCCGTTGACAATGCAGCCCATCACCGCCACCCGCAAGGTCTCCACGCCGGGGTAGCGGCTCTTCCACACCGGCATCATCCTGCGCAGGTGGTCGTCGATCTGCTTGGCCAGCTCCTGGAAGGTGGTGCTCGTCGTGCGGCCGCAGCCGGGGCAGGCGGTCACGCTCGGGTTGAAGGTGCGCAGACCCAGGGACTGCAGGATCTCCAGTGCCACCACCACTTCCTGGGTACGCGCCTCACCCGGCTGCGGTGTCAGGCTCACGCGAATGGTGTCGCCGATGCCTTCTTGCAACAGCACGCCCAACGCGGTACTGGAGGCGACCGTCCCCTTGGTGGACATCCCCGCCTCGGTCAGCCCCAGGTGCAAGGCGTGATCACAACGCTGCGCCAGGGCGCGATAAACGGAAATGAGGTCCTGAACGCCGCTGACCTTGCAGCTGATGATGATCTGGTCGGGGTCCATGCCCAGCGAGCGCGCCTCTGCGGCGGACTGCAACGCCGACTGCACCAGGGCCTGGTACATCACCTGCTGTGCCGTCCAGGGCTGGGCGCGCTGGGCGTTGTCGTCCATCATGGAGGCCAGCAGTTCCTGGTCCAGGCTGCCCCAATTCACCCCAATGCGGACCACCTTGTCGTGGCGCATCGCCGCTTCGATCATCTGCGCAAACTGGGCGTCGCGCTTGCGCCCCTTGCCGACATTGCCCGGGTTGATGCGGTACTTGCTCAGTGCGGCAGCACAGTCGGGGTACTGGGTGAGCAGGGTATGGCCGTTGTAGTGGAAGTCACCCACCAGCGGCACATCGATGCCCATGCGGTCGAGCTGTTCGCGGATGTGGGGTACCGCTTGTGCTGCCTCCGGGTTGTTCACCGTGATGCGCACCATCTCGGAGCCGGCCAAGGCCAACTCCTTGACCTGGACTGCCGTCTCGATGACGTCCACCGTGTCGGTGTTGGTCATCGACTGCACGCGCACCGGAGCATCACCGCCAATGGTGACGATGCGGGACCCCCACTTCACCCGGGCCTGACGCGAGCGCCGGGGCTTCGGATTGGCCGGCTCGATGTACTCGGAGTCGAAAGCGTTGCTCATTCCATGCCCTCCAGGGCTTACTTCAGCTCGATCCGAGCCACATTGTCCCGCGTGGCTGAGCTCAGGTCGATCACCTGGCCACGCCAACGCACCTGGGTGCCTGCCGCATTGCCGATGGTCAAGCGCAGACCGTTGCTGCTCTCCAGATCAACCACTTCACCCGGGGTGAGCGTCCGGGCCCAGACCTGGCGCCCCTGCAGATCAGCCGCTTCGATCCAGGAAGCTTCTGTCACCGAGATGGCCGAAGCCATGGGGCCTGAAGCACCCGGGCCTGCGGCTTGCGGCGCGCCGTGCACCGTCTGCACGAGCGGCTGCAACGCCGTGCCGGCGGACCCGACGGCCGATGGAGAAGCTGTTGGAGCCGAGGCTGGGCGGGAAGCCGCATCCGATGGCGAGGGTGTCAAGGTCACGCTGGTGGAACTAACCTGCCCGGCGGAGCCACCAGACAGCCGGGGCTGCCAATCCGTTGGCGCCCACCATGCGGCGGCTGCCAGAACGAGGATGAGCGCCGTCAGCACCCAGCCCAGCCGCCGGGAGGAGTTGCGCACCACGACCACCGGCTTGCCGCGACGGCCAAAAGGCGTGTTCATGCCGTGGCTGACCTGTTCCAGGGTCGAAGCGACATGTTCCTGGCGCGGCAAAGCTGCCAGCACGGGCGCGGCATCGCACTTGAGCACGCGGCACACCGACAGCGACAAGGCGCGGACGAAGGTGGCATCGGGCAGCTCATCAAAGCGGCTTTCTTCCAGCAACTCAAGCTTGCGCACGGGCACCTTGAGGGTGGCCGCCAGGAAGCCGATGTGAACCCCTGCGCGCTCGCGCGCAGCTCGCAGCAGCGCTCCAGCGGAAGCAGCCTGCCCGGGCGAGGCCTGTGGCGGCTCAGTCATCGAAGCGTCCCTTCTCGTACATCAAAGTCTCCGGGGACTGCGGAAACCGTTCCTGCAGCTGCTGGCCCAAGGCCCGCATCGCCGTCGAATCTCCGAGCCGCCGCTCCAGCCGAACCCCCAGCCACAGGGATTGGGGCGTGGCGAACTCACGGCGAAGGTGCACGCGGCGGATATAGAAGCGCGCCCGCTCGAACTCGCCCCGGCGGAACAGAAGGTCGGACAGGTGAAAGCCGCTGACCGGGTTACCTGGGTCGAGTTCATAGGCACGGGTCAAGGTGGCTTCAGCTTCTGACCATCTCTGGGCCCGGGCTTGGCACACCCCTTGCGCCATCAAGGTCCTCACCGTGTCACGGTACTGAGGCTGCGCCAGGGCCTGGCGGAACAGGGCATCAGATTCGGCAAAACGGCCGGACTGGCACAGAAACCAGCCGAAGTTGTGCATGGCGTCGGCATCCCGGGGGGCCAGCTGCAGCGCTCGCTTGAAGCTGTCTTCTGCCAGACGCGGCTCACCCAGCGCTGCGTAGATCAGACCCCGGAGGTTGAAGGCTTCGGGCAGATCCGGGCGGGCGATCAGCGCGAGCTTTACCTCGTCCAGCGCCGTGGTGGCCTGCCCACGGGCAAAGTAACCGGCCGCCAGCTCCAGCCGCACGCGGGCCCGTTTGTCGGCGTCGGTCTGGTCGGACGAGGTCTTGAGGTCCTCGCGTGGCCCCTCACCCGGCGCGGTCGCGCAGCCCACCAGCACGCAGCTGATCGCCGCTACAGCAGCGGCGCGCACAAAGGGACCGCCCCACCCTGGGCGGAAGCGGGCCGACGGGGCCTGGGCGCTTGCCTGACCGTTCATGGTCGCGCGAGCTCCGGTTGGATCGCAATCGTCCGCCGGGCCCGGCGGGCCTCTACGGCAGTTCGGTCCTGCACTTCCCCGGCCAACTGACCGCAGGCCGCGTCGATGTCGTCGCCACGCGTCTTGCGCACCGTTGCGACGAAGCCGGCCTCCTGCAGCAAGCCTGCAAAGGCCGACACCCGCTGGGGGCTGGAGCGGCGCAGGCCTGAGGCGGGGAAGGGATTGAACGGGATGAGGTTGAACTTGCAAGACACCGCCACGCCTGGCGCGCAGGGCGAGCGGCCCCGAACCAGGTCCACCAGGCGATATGCGTGAGCGTCCGTGTCGTTCACACCCTCGAGCATGCAGTACTCGAAGGTGATGAAGTCACGCGGCGCCGCTGACAGGTAGCGCGAGCATGCCTGCAACAGTTCCACCAGAGGGTACTTCCGGTTCAGGGGGACGAGATCGTCCCGGAGGGCGTCGTCCGGGGCATGCAGTGAGACAGCCACGGCCACAGGGCAGTCTTCCCTAAGCCGGTCCATCATCGGCACCACGCCCGAGGTGGACACCGTCACGCGTCGACGCGACAAGCCGTACGCGTGATCATCCAGCATGACCTTCAGGGCCGGGACCAGCGCGCCGTAGTTTTGCAGCGGCTCGCCCATGCCCATCATCACCACGTTGTCGATGACCCGCTCGCTCTCGGGCAAGCCCAGCCGCACCTTCAACTGGTGCTCGGCATGCCAGAGCTGCGCCAGGATCTCACCGGTGCGCAGATTGCGGCTGAAACCTTGATGGCCCGTGGAGCAAAAACGGCAACCCACCGCACAGCCCGCCTGGGAGGACACACACAAGGTGCCCCGATCGGCTTCGGGGATGAACACGGTCTCCACCGCATTGCCATCGCCGACGCCAAAAAGCCACTTGATGGTGCCGTCGGCCGAGCGGTGCTCGCTCACCACGGGCAGGGGGTGGACTTCGTGCCCGCCAACGAGCTTGTCGCGCAAGCTCTTGGCCAGGTCGGTCATGCGGGCGAAGTCAGACTCGCCACGTCGATGCACCCAGCGAAACAGCTGGGTCGCGCGGAAACGCTTTTCTCCCAGGCCCTCCACATGGGCCATGAGTGCAGCGTGATCGAGATCGAGAAGGTTCACAACGCTTGAAATCCTGGCTCGCCGCTCGACCCTCGCGGCGCCGGCCTTCCAAAAGGCCGGCGCAGTACGCTCAGCGGCTGTAGACGTTCATTCCGGGGAAGAAGAAGGCCACTTCGGCCGCTGCGGTCTCCGGTGCGTCGGAGCCGTGGACCGCGTTCGCGTCAATGCTATCCGCGAAATCTGCACGGATGGTGCCCTTCTCGGCCTTCTTGGGGTCGGTGGCGCCCATCAGCTCGCGGTTTCGCGCGATGGCGCCCTCGCCTTCGAGGGCCTGGATCATCACAGGCCCGGAGATCATGAAGCTCACCAGATCGTTGAAGAACGGACGTGCCTTGTGGACGGCGTAGAAGGCCTCGGCCTCGCCCCGTGAAAGATGCACCATCTTGGCCGCGACAACCTTCAAGCCGGCCGCTTCGAAGCGGGCATATATTTGACCGATGACGTTCTTCGCCACGGCGTCGGGCTTGATGATCGACAGGGTACGTTCGATAGCCATTGAAAACTCCTGAAACCAGAAAACTGAGACAACCTCGCAGTGTATCCGGCACCCCCAGGCCGCCGGCTACGCATAACCCTTCGACAAACCGGCGTGCAGGCGGTCAGCGCCTGCGACCGCCCTTGCCTCCGCGGCCGCCCTTGCCCTTCTGATGAAAGGCGTCAGCCCCGATGTAGCCCACTGATGTGCGCATCGGATCCGGCTGCGCCGCACCCGAGGCGCCGCCCTTGGCTGCGGCCGGCTTCTTGCGGGGCCGACCACCGCCGCCGCCGCCACCGCCGGGGCCGCCACTGGCCTTGACGGGCTTGACGAAGCGCTTGTCGTAGGTCTGCTGCAGAGGGTTGGGAATCGGTCCATCCTCGTCGAGCACCCGGCGCGGACGGGCGTCCGCCTGGACGGCCCGCTTGTCGTAGGTCTGCTGCAAGGGGTTGGGAATGGGACCGTCCTCATCCATCTCCCGGACCCGGCGCGCTTGCTGGATGGCGCGCTTGTCGTAGGTCTGCTGCAGAGGGTTCGGGATGGGCCCGATGTTGTCAAGTTCGGCGAAATCGCCATCGGGTGCTGCGCGAAGGGCTTGAGAAGCACCGCCGGCGCCCTTGCCTGCAGAGCGCCCGCGGCGGGGATTCTTGCGACCGCGACCGTCAGTGTTGGGGCCGCCACGGGCCTGTCCACCGTCAGCCCCTGGCCTAGGGCCGGGCGTTGTCATGAACCGCAGGGCTTTGACGTCCTCGCCCGCCAGATCCACCCAGACGCCGCGGCGCAAGCCCTTGGGCAGCACCACCGAGCCATAGCGGATGCGGATCAGCCGGCTGACAGCGTGCCCCACGGTGTCGAAGAGCTTGCGCACCTCTCGGTTGCGGCCCTCGGTGATGACCACCCGGTACCAACGGTTGGCACCATCGCCGCCGCCATCCTCGATGCTCTTGAACGCCGCAGGCTGGCCATCGATCTCCACACCCTCCAGAAGCCGTGCACGCCCCTCCTCGGACAACGCACCCAGGATGCGCACCGCGTACTCGCGCTCCACGCCAAAACGCGGGTGCATCAGGCGGTTGGCAAGATCTCCGGAATTGGTGAACAGCAGCAGACCTTCTGTGTTGATGTCCAATCGCCCCACGGACTGCCACTTGCCCTGCGGCAGCCTGGGCAGGCGGCGGAACACCGTGGGCCGTTGCTGTGGGTCATCGTGGGTCACTACTTCGCCGGCAGGCTTGTGATAGGCAATCACACGCGGCGGCGGCGGCGCGATGCGCACCTTGACCGGCTTGCCATCCACCGCAATCTTGTCGCCAAAAGAGATGCGCTGGCCGGTGTGGGCAGGCTGACCATTCACGGAGACGCGCCCCTCGGCGATCATCTGCTCCAAGTCGCGCCTGGAGCCCACACCAGATTGGGCCAGCACCTTGTGCAGCTTGGGCGCATCAGCTTCTGGCGCCAACACGCGGCGGGCTGGAGGTGCCTTGGCCTGTGCAGGCTGCTCCTCACCTTCTGTGGCCACAGATTCATCAAACGCACCCGACAGAACCGCGCCAAACACCTCGTTCGGATCGGTCTTTTCCAGTGGCGCGGGCTCGATGTCTTCAACGGGCGGCGCGTCAGCAGAAGCAGCCGCAGCCTCGTCTGCCTCGTCACCAGCGTCCTGCGCTGGCGTGCCCTCTGCCCGATCACCTTTGCGGCCTCTGCGCCGGTTGCGCCTGCGGCGCCGCGGCTCACGCCCTTCGCCTTCGGCCGGCGCGTCCGCTGGGCCCGCATCAGCCCGATCCGCGTTCGCCTGCTCGCCACTGGCGGGCGCCGGAGACTCGCCAGAAGGGCTCTGGGCCTGGGTTGCGGCAGCAACGGGCCGGTCGGTGTGGTCAGGATCGGTCGGATTCATGGGGCGTGGCCTTTGTTGGCTCGGAATTCAAGAGTTCGGCAGGCAAATCGTCCACCGACTCAGGCGCGGGGATGGGGGGCTCAATCGCTTCGTCCAAGGCCAGTTGCGCGCTGGCCTGGAAGATGGGCAGGTCCTCGCCCAAGGTGGAGGACATGCCGCTAGACGGGCCTGCCGCAGCGGCCAATTCGTCTGCGGCTTGGGAGGGGTCTGCCCCCGGGCCCACTTCAGGCAGCTGGTCCAGGCTGGCCAGCCCCAGGTCATCCAGGAAGTGGCGGGTGGTGGCGTACAGGGCGGGTCTGCCGGGTGATTCGCGATAGCCGATCGCCTCGATCCAACCCCGGTCTTCCAGCTGCTTGACGATCTGCGTGGTGACGGTCACGCCGCGGATGTCCTCAATGTCGCCCCGCGTCACCGGTTGCCTGTAAGCAATGATGGCCAGCGTCTCCATCACTGCGCGCGAGTACCGCGCAGGCTTCTCGGGATGCAGACGGTCCAGAAACACCCGCATGCTGGGCCGGCTCTGGAAACGCCAGCCTGAAGCCACCGACACCAGTTCTACGCCCTTGCCTGCCCAATCATCCATCAACTCCTGCAGGAGGCCGCGCAGCACGTCCGCACCGAGCTGGCCGTCAAACAGCAATTGCAGATCACGCAGGGGCAACGGGGCCTGGGCGCAGATCAAGGCCGTTTCAAGAACCCGTTTGGCGTCGGGAAGATTCATCAATCAGTGACCTGGAACAGCGTGATCCACGCCGGTGAGTCAAGCCCGATCCTCGGGCCCTGGAACAGTGCGAAGCCTCAGCCACGAAGGGGCCAAGCGGTCTGCCATGTGCGCCACCGCGGGAGGCGAATGCCCTCTATGGCACTCCAACACTCCCCAGCGGCTGCTACGGCACCGAGGGCTTTGCAGCCCTGGGCGTTGCCCGATTCTAGGCCCTGCGGGCACCGTTGACCCAAGCGCAGGCATGGCTTGGTTAACTGGGCTACCTAGACAGCCCCAGCTTACAGATGCAAGGGAGCCAAGGTGCCCCAAGCCTGGGCCAGGTCCGCTGGTGGCCTGCGAACAAACTCCACGCGCCCGCCATGCACGGGATGGTCCAGAGCCAGCCTCCATGCATGCAGGGCCTGACGCTCCAGTTGCAGCCCCGGGGCGCCTCCATACAACCTGTCAGCCAGCAGAGGGTGTCCGATGTGTGCAAGGTGCACGCGGATCTGGTGCGTGCGGCCCGTGTGCAACCGGCACTGAACCGCGGTCAGCCCGTCGTGGCTGGCCACGGCCTCGACGTCAGTGCGGGCAGGCCGCCCGGCGTGATGCACGGCCATGCGCAAACGAGACGCCGGATCCCTGCCAATGGGCGCGTCGACCGTCTGCAGGCCCGGGGCCAGCACGCCGTGCACGATGGCCATGTACAGACGCTGCACCTCCCGCGCGGCGATGGCCCGGCTGAGCGCGGTCACCGCCTGCAGCGTCTTGCCCACCATCATCAGGCCCGAGGTGTCCTTGTCCAGCCGGTGCACGATACCGGCACGCGGGAGTTGCGCGGCCGCGGGGTGGTGGGCCAGCAGGCCGTTGAGCAAGGTGCCAGACCAGTGGCCGGGGGCGGGGTGCACCACCAGGCCGACCGGCTTGTCCAGCACGATGAGCGCTTCATCCTCGTGAACGATGTCCAAGGCCAAGGCTTCGGGCCTGAAGGCCAGACTCTCGGCCGTCGGACGCAACTCGACCTGGAGCGACTGGCCCACCTTGAGGCGGCGCGACGACTGCAGCGAATACACGCCGTCCAGGCTGACAAGACCCTGCTCGATCAGCCCCTGGTGGTGGCTGCGGGAGAACTCTGGCGCCATCGCCACCAGCGCCTTGTCCAGCCTCCACCCATGCCATGACGCCGTCACCGTGGCCGTGCGCAGTTCGTGCTCAGGCCCGGCTGGCAGATCGGCGCCGTCATCGTCGGCAGATTCTGTGGAGCTTGTCAAAGGGGCGGTCCCTATAATTTGGGCCGTGAATCACCTGAGGCGGCGCCTGTCGCCGGCATCTGAGGCATGAAGTTCTCTAGAGCCCTGCGCCTAAGCGCCCTGACCCTGACTGCTGCGCTCACGCTGGCGGGCTGCAGCTTGTTCCCGGGCAAGGGCGAAAGCACCGCCGAAAACCTGGACAAATTGTATGCAGAGGCCCGTGACGACGTGGCCAGCGGCAGCTTCGACCGCGCCATCAAGACCCTGGAGCGCGTAGAAGCCCGTGCTTCGGGCACCTTGCTCGGCCAGCAGGCGATGCTGGACCTGGCCTTTGCCCAATGGAAGGCCGGCGAACGAGCCACGGCGCTGGCCACCACCGAGCGCTTCATCAAGATGCACCCGTCCAGCCCGGCGTTCGACTACGCGCTCTACCTGCGGGGGCTGGTCAATTTCAACGACAACCTCGGCCTGTTTGGGGTGCTGGCGCGGCAGCAAATCTCCGAGCGGGACCAGAAGGCTTCGCGCGAGGCCTTCCAGGCCTTTTCCCAGTTAGTGCAGCAGTTCCCCGACTCGAAGTACGCCCCGGACGCCCGTGCCCGGATGGACTTCATCGTCAACTCGCTGGCCGACTATGAAGTGCACGTGGCGCGCTACTACTTCCGCCGCGGCGCCTACCTGGCTGCGGTCAACCGTGCCAAGCAGGCAGTCACCGATTTCGATCGGGCCCCGGCCGCCGAGGAGGCCCTGGCCATCATGGTGATGGGCTATGAGCGCCTGGGCCTGAAGGAACTCAGCGCCGACGCTCAGCGTGTGCTGAAGAAGAACTTTCCGTCCTCTCGCTTCTTGGCGGCCGACGGCTTGAACACCTCAGACAAGCCCTGGTGGCGCTTCTGGTGAGCGTGACCGGCCGCTGATTTCCCGCAGCCAGTCGAGTGCCTGTGCCTCGTCCTCCAGACGGGTCATGGGCGGCACAGCCGCCAACAAACCCTTGCCGTAGCCCATGCGGGCCAGCCGAGGGTCACAGATCACCAGCAGGCCCAGGTCGTCCTCGGTACGAATGAGGCGGCCGGCACCCTGCTTGAGCGAGACCGCCGCCTCGGCAAGAAAGTAGGCCTCGAAGGCGCTGCCGCCCTCACTCTCGATGGCGCGCGTGCGCGCTTTCACCAAGGGGTCGGTGGGTGGAGGGAATGGCAGCTTGTCAATCAGCACGCATTGCAGCGCATCGCCGGGAACGTCGATGCCTTCCCAGAAGCTCTGCGAGCCCACCAGCACCTTGCCCACGCCGTCACCAAACCGTTGCAGCAAGGCGCGGCGCGTTTCCTCGCCCTGAACCAGCACCTCCAGGCGCACGCCGGCGGCTGTGGCAGCGGACCGGATGGCCTGCGCCACCAGGGGCAAGGCCTTCAGGGTGGTGGTGAGCACAAAACTGCGGCCGCCCAACTGGGCAGCGCAACGCGCGGCCAGCTCCCCCACGGCCGTGGGGTGGTTTGAATCCTGCGGAAGAGGAAAGCGCTGGGGCACCCACAAGCGCGCCTGCCTGGCGTAGTCGAAGGGACTCCCGGCGCGCAGGATCCTGGCGTCCTCCAGGCCAGTGCCTGCGGTGAACCAGCTCAGCTGTTCATCGCTGCCCAGCGTGGCCGATGTGAAGATCCAGGAACGTCTGGCCATGGCGCGCTGCTCGGCCAAGGCGTCACGGATGTTCAGGGGGGACTCCACCAGCCGCACACCATGGGGTGAAAGGTCAGCCCACCGGACTCGCTGAGCATCCACGGGGGACGCAAAACGCTGGGCCCGCTGCATCAGCTCCGCACATCGCTCAGCAAGCCGCCGCCACTCGGGCGCGGTGCCCTCCACCGCCAGCGCTGCTTCTTTGGCCTGGGCCAGATGAAGCACCAAGTTCTCCAGGGCGACGCTCCAGCCCGGCTCGCGCGCCACGTCGTCCCACTCGCGCTTGGTCGAGCTGCGGGTTTCAGCCAGGCGGCCTGCACAGGCCAAGCGAAGTTCACGCGCGGACCTTTCCAGGCCCCCGGCCAGCTCCTGCCAGGAGCGCAAGCCGCGCGCGTGCTGCAAACCTGCCGCCAGCACATCTCTGGACAGATCCAGCAGCTGACCACTGCCGAGGGTGGACCCCAGAAACTGCAGGCCCACCTCCAGCAGTTGATGGGCTTCGTCGAACACGGCCACATCCACCGAAGGCAGCAGTTCAGCGACCTCGCTCTCCCGCAAAGCCATGTCGGCGAAGAAGAGATGGTGGTTGACCACGACGATGTCAGCGGCCATGGCATCCCTGCGCGCCTTGACCACATGGCATTCCGAGTACCGAGGGCAGTCCGCGCCCAGGCAGTTATCGCGCGTGGAGGTCACAAGGGGCACGACGGGCGAGCGCTCGTCCAGGGCATCCATCTCGGCGAGGTCGCCTGTGCGCGTGTGCAAAGCCCAGGACTCCACACGCGCCAAGGCGCGCAGCGACCAGCGGTCCAGGACGTCCGCAGTGTGTCGGGCCTGCTCCAGCCGCCACTGACACAGGTAGCTTGAACGACCCTTGAGCAAGGCCGTGCGCACCGGCACCTGGAACACGGCCTTGAGCCGCGGCAGGTCGCGCAGGAAGAGCTGGTCCTGCAAGCCTTTGGTGGCTGTGCTCACCAGCACCCGGCGGCCTGACAGCAGCACGGGCACGAGATAGGCAAAGGTCTTGCCCACGCCCGTGCCCGCCTCGACCACAAGGTCTGACAAGTGCTCGATGGCCCCAGCCACGGCACGTGCCATATCCAGCTGGGACAGCCGCACCGAAAACCGACTGTCTGCCTGGCTCAAAGGCCCGCCGGGGGAGAAGGCCCATTCAACGGCCGCCTCCAGCGCCCCGGGCTCCGGAGCGTCCACCCGTTCGGGCCCATCCACCTCCGGCATCGCGCCAGCCATGCCTTCAGGCAGGCTCAGGCGGCTGCAGAGACAGCTCCAACCTGGAGATCTCGTCTCTCAAGGCCAGGCGGCGCTTTTTCAATCGGCGCAAGGCCAGTTCATCTGGCGGCCCGTCCGGGCCCACGCGGTCGATCAGACTGTCGAGGTCTGCATGCTCGATGCGCAACTCGATGAGGCGCCGCTCCGGCGAATGGAGATTCTCTGTCATGCAAGGTTCTGTATTTATGCCAGTTTATAGTCCGAGTTGATGACTTCATCCGCCCCTGCATTCAGGCTCAGTGCCGCGACGGCCATCCACCGAGGCGATCGGGCTTACCAGCAGGACCAAGTGGCTTTGATGCCCCACCCGCGGGCTTCGGGCTGCGCGCTGGCCCTGGTGGCCGACGGCATGGGCGGCAAGAGCGGCGGGCGCAAGGCGTCTGATCAGGTCATGCTCACCGGCAAGCAGTTGTTTGAGCGCTTCGCGCCCGGACAGGACGATGCCAGTGAGATGCTGCGGCAGGTGGCCTTGGAAGCCCACCTGATGATCAAGCTCACGGCTATCGCCGCCGAGGAGGAGCCCCACAGCACCATCGCAGGCTTTGTGCTGCTGCCGGGCCTGAAGGCCTGTGTCGTGAACTCTGGCGACTCCCGCGTGTACCACTTCCGTGGGCCTGACATGATGATGCGAACGAAGGACCACTCCTACGTTCAGCG
>Ga0068877_10000634_pt1 | contig 30033 bp, 33 predicted proteins | sample NOAtaG_FD_66437 | JGI IMG/M metagenome (GOLD analysis project Ga0068877, IMG submission 66437) | Freshwater lake microbial communities from Lake Erie, under a cyanobacterial bloom - NOAA_Erie_Diel6S_1000h metaG | ecosystem: Environmental > Aquatic > Freshwater > Lake | place: USA: Ohio, Lake...
CGGAGGGAAATCGATCTGTCGCCGGACTCCGTGGTCCGTGTGTTCCGGCTACGCCGGGACACACGGGCGGAAGGCTTACTGTGGCCGCTCGCCACTGACTCGGGCAAGATACAAGCGAATACGCGTCGCTTCACCTGAAACGATCCGCATTCCGCTCGGCTCACGCCCCGGGCTTCAAGGGCGAGCACCGCCGCCCCGGCCGCCAACGCCTCCGCTTCGGCTCCCCCCCGCCCCCCTGGCGGACACCTCCAAGCGTGCGAATCCGCGCCGGCGCCGCGAGAAACGCCCGCGGAACCGTCCTATTCCCCCTTCCCGTGCCGCTCGCAAAATCCTCACGCACCCGCAAAGGATTCCCGAAAACTTGCGGTATACTAAGTCTTGTCGGGCGGGGACGGCGAACAGCCACAAAGCGGCGAAATCGCTTCCCTACCTGCCACCGAAGGGAACGGAGTGCAGGACGCACTGCCCCCTCTTTTGACTGATCTCCACCACCATTCGCCCGTCGCGTCGGCAGCGGCTGCCCGCAGGATTGGTACGGGTGTCGGCCCGGCAACGAATCGCCCTGTGCCGCCCGCTGATTGCCAGCGAATCCTGATCGTCGGCGCGGGGGGCTTCGGCCGCGAGGTTTTGCAGTGGGCCCGCGACGCGTGGCCCGATCATGCCGGGCGGATCGCGGGTTTTTTATCCTCTGATGAGCATGTCCTCGATGGATTCGAAGGCTGCCCCGAGATCATCGGCCATCCCGACGCCTACCGCCGCGTGGAGGGCGACTATCTCCTGCTTGCCATTGGCGTGCCCTATGTTCGCCGGCAGGTCGCGGAATCGCTCCTGGCCGTTGGGGCCGCGTTCCTCACGCTCGTGCATCCCACGGCGATCGTCGCGGCGTCGGCTCGCATTGGCACAGGCGCGATCCTCTGCCCCTATTCGATCGCCAGCGACGCCTGCCGTGTGGGCCGGTTCGTGATCATGAACTACCACACATCGCTCGGTCACGACGCGTCGGCGGGGGATTTTGCGGTGCTGTCGCCCTACGCCACGCTGGGCGGCAACGCGCACGTCGCTGACGACGTGTTTCTCGGGCTCCATGCGGCCGTGGCCCCATCGCGTTCGCTGGGGCAGCGCACCAAGGTCGCCGCAAACTCGGCGGCATTTGTTGACGTTCCAGCGGATGCGATCGTTTTCGGAGTCCCGGGCCGCATAGCACCACGCATCGAATCTTCCATCACGCAGGACGAACAGACGTGATGCTGTCGCCGGTCAAGCCTCCTTGGCTAGGCTGCATCGGATTCGCAATCCTGGCGCCTGGATTGTCTGGCGCACCCATGTCCGCTTGTGCGAAAGATCGTATTCGCAGGCGGTCACCGCTGCGTCTGGCCACCCCCGGTGCGATGACCCGTACGTGGCTGCGCCAGGCTGGGCCGCAACGCCTCCGTGGAGCGTGTGAGGCATGGAAAATCTCGACATTGACTACTTTGCGAGGGCGATCCGACGCGTGATGGTCTTCGGCCGGGCATATGGCGACAAGGAGGTAGTCGCCCTCGCCAGGTCGGCGCACGATGGTTCCTAGCGCATATGCTCGATCAGCTGCTCCCAGTTTCCGTCTGCATTCCCGTCCGCAATGAAGAATCCCACATTGCCGCCTGCTTGGATTCGCTCCGCGGTTGCTTCGATGACATCGTTGTCGTGGATTCAGGAAGCACCGACTCCACTTGCCGGATCGCGACCGATCGTAATGCCCGCGTCGTTTCTTTTCAGTGGGACGGGCGCTTTCCGAAAAAACGCAACTGGGCCTTGCGTACGGTGCCTTTCCGACACGATTGGATCCTGTTCCTCGACGCAGACGAGCGACTCACCGAGGCATTTCTCGCAGAACTCGAACGCACCCTGCGCGGCTGCCCGCATGCGGGATTCTGGCTGTCATATACCAACCATTTCATGGGCCGCGAACTGAAGCACGGCGACCGCTTGCGGAAGTTGGCGCTCTTCCGGCGTGCGGCGGGTGAGTATGAGGCATTTCCGGAAAACCTGTGGACGGGCCTTGACATGGAGATCCATGAGCATCCGGTGTTGAATGGGTCGGTCGGCAGGATCGCCGCGCCGATCGACCATCGGGACGATCGCGGCCTCCATCACTACATCGCCAAGCACAACGAATACTCCTCGTGGGAGGCGAATCGCTTCGCATGGCTGGCATCGCAGGGTCCAGATGCCTCCGCGAAGCTCGGCCGCCGGCAGGCGTTCAAGTATCGAAACCTCGACAAGTGGTGGCTGGGCCATCTTTATTTCTGGGCCTGTGTACTCCTGAAGCGAGGCTTCCTCGACGGCATCGCAGGCTGGCGTTTTGCGGCGCTCAAGCGGCGTTATTTCAATGACATCCGGCTCAAAATTCTGGAGGCTCGGGAGCGAACGCGTCCCGCCGCATCCGCTCCGAAGCAAAATGCTTCCTCTCGGTCGTCCCTGGGCCAGCCTTTCCCTCGCCACACAACGCGCGGTCTTGCAGCTGCGAAGCATCATGGCCGTGTTGATGGTTCTTGAAACATCAGGGGTGGGCGTGATGGTGCCGGCGCCGGCCTTGGCAGCCGATACCCCCGAATTAAAAATGGTCCTTTGGGGATTTTTGTGGGTAGCTCCGTAGGGGAGAATGCGGTTTTACCCCGGAGGCAAGGCGCATGTTTCGATACGGAACTCTATCAGCAGGTTCTTGGCTTGACCGCCCCTTGGGGGGACGCGGACGTGAGGCTCGATGTCGAGTCAACCGAGATCCATGTCCACGTTGACCACCCCCGAAGGCTGCCGCTGGAACTGCCCGCATTGTAGCCGTGAGCTGGCCTGCTACGACCACGGCCCCGGTACAATATGACTTGAGCTGGACGGAGGATAGGGCTCCCGTGAGGACCGACCGGAGCGCCGCTCCAGGGGCGGAGACCGAAGGACGGGCGGTTGCCCTCAAAGGCACCGCCCGAACTTTCCTTCGGGATCGGCACCTATGCGATAAACCTTCACGGCCGGAGGCCGCGACCAAAGCGGCGTGGAGCCGCACGGTGTTCCCTTATGTCCTGCCCCACGAGATTCCAGTTCACGGTGAACCAAGACACCGACTCTATCGTGTTCGGAACAACGGGCCGATCCGCGCCCCTGATGCAGTAATCGCGATTCTTCTCGATGACCAGTAAGCCTACGCAACTGACGCCGCTTTCCCCTGCTCTGAGCTTGGGTCGAGCGATCCTGCGTTCCTATCCGTTTGCCCGGGGCAGTTGGCGACTCAATCAGCTCGTGACCCGTGCCGTTTCCATGCCAGATCGTGCCACCTTCGCTTTCGACTACGGCACATTCGTCGACACGTCTCTCTCCGAATGGCCCGACGGCTACCGCGAGTTGTTCCTGTACGGAAGCATGGAGAAAACCGAACTGGCCGCCTGGAAACGTATCCTACGCCCCGGCGACGCGGTCATTGATGGCGGAGCCAACTATGGCTATTGGACGATGGTCGCGTCGCGCCTGGTCGGCCCAACCGGAAAAGTCTTTTCTTTTGAAGCGAATCCGCCCACGGCGGTGCGGCTCCAGGCGAATGTCGAAGCGTCGGGGGCAACAAACGTGTCCATTTATCGGGTTGCCCTCGCGGCAGAGGATGGCGTCGCGACGATCAACAACGCTTGCTCGAACACTATCGGCGGCCACGCTTCGCTCCGCCGCCACGAAGGCTGGGCATGGAGTGAATCAACGGAGATCCGTACGACAGCAGCGGACTCGCTTGCCTCACTCGACCAATGGCCACGGATTCGGCTCATCAAGCTCGATATCGAAGGAGCCGAACTTGCCGCGTTGCGGGGCATGGCAAACCTCATCGAGCGAGATAGACCTGTTCTCACGGTGGAGTGGAATGCCGCCGCCGCCGCCGCTTTCGATTATCACCCCCGCGACATTGTGCGGTTTCTCGAGAGCCTTCGATACGACATCGTGGTGAATCGCGGCGGTTGGCTGGTTCCCGGCGTTGTTCCGGCGGAAAGTGCGATCTGCATGCTTTGGTTTCGGCCGCGAGTTGATAGCGACTTTCGAGTTCGTGACGCGGCCAAAAATATTTCATCTGGGAGTATCCCGTAGTGACTGAGCTGAAAACCTGCCTTGTGACCGGTGCGGCCGGCTTTCTCGGATCGCATGTCGCAGAGCATTGCTTGCGTGCCGGCCTTCAAGTCGTCGGGGTCGATGACCTTTCTGGTGGAATCTTGGAGAACGTCCCCGATGGGGTGACTTTCGAAAAGGGCTCCGTATCAGACCGCGATTTCGTGGCGTCGCTGTTCCAGCGGCATCAGTTTGACGTCGTTTACCATCTGGCCGCCTACGCCGCCGAAGGATTGAGCCACTTCATTAGGCATTTCAATTACGAAAATAACCTCCAAGCGTCGATTCTGCTCATAAATCAAGCCGTTCTGCACGACGTGAAGTGCTTCGTCTTCACCTCGTCGATCGCTGTCTATGGCGCAGGCCAGACGCCGCTTACAGAAGCAACGACTCCTGAGCCCGAGGATCCATACGGCATAGCCAAATATGCCGTTGAGCTAGATCTGCGCGCTGCGCGCCATATGTTTGGCCTCAATTCGATCATCTTTCGGCCGCACAATGTCTACGGTGAGCGGCAGAACACGGCTGATCGTTATCGCAACGTGCTTGGCATCTTCATGAGCCAGGCGTTGCACCGTCTGCCGATGACGGTGTTCGGTGACGGCTTGCAAACGCGAGCCTTTAGCCATATTGACGACGTCGCTCCGACAATTGCGGCTTCGGTGTTTGTGCCAGACGCGTACAACCAGACGTTCAATATCGGCGCGGATCAGCCCTACACGGTTTTGGAACTGGCAGAGGAGGTTTCACGGGCCATGGGAGTTGATCGCCGCATCGAACATCTGCCGGCCCGCAAAGAGGTTGTGCACGCTTTTTCGGATCATTCCAAGGCGACGAAAGTTTTTGGTGCCAGGAAGTACGTAACCCTCCAGGAAGGCGTTCAGCGGATGGCCGATTGGACTCGGAAGCAACCCGTCAGAGAACCGACTAAGTTCAGTAACATCGAGATTTATAAGAACCTGCCACCAAGTTGGCTCAAGTAGAGTGCTCCCTGAATAAGCCTCGCGCACGGTGACCAAGCCTCTGGTATCGATGTTCGTGCACAACCTGTGCGGTAATCCCATCGTGCGCGCTGCCCCAATTGCAGTCGCCCTTGAGACCTTAGGGTGCCAAGTCGAAATACTCGGGTTTCTTCCTAAAGGTCGCGATATCTACGACCCGTTTAGGCATCGGTTTGAATATAGGACTCTGGAAAACCCCGAGAGCGAGACGGCGGTGTGGCGTCGCGGCCGAGCCCTCGCGATGCTGGCTCGTGGATCATTTTTGTACGCGTTTAAGCCGCTCCACTCGACATTGTGGCCAGCGTATTTAGCTTCGCGGATGACGCCAACTCGAAGACAACTCGCGCTCGACGTGGAAGATGACGAATTGCACGATTTCGTGCCTTCGCCCAAGGGGATATTTCAGCGGCGGCACGGCCTTTTGGCTCATTGGTTTCGCCGCCACGCGGCATTCACAACCGTGGCAACACGGCTACTGCACCGGCGGTACGGCGGAACTATCATTCGTCATGCATCGTCGGATGAAAAGGTATTCCGAATTCCCGCTGGCGAGCCCAGCCAGCAATCCCGTCGCGAGTTTGGCCTACCGGAAGACGGCGCTTTAGTGCTGTTCGCGGGAGTGCCCCATGATCATAAGGGCCTTAATGAGTTGGTTGCGGCGCTGGCACGGCCGCCCTGCGAAAATCTGCATCTTGTACTCGCAGGCCCAATCGACTCCAGAAGATTTGTTGCTGCAAAGCAGTTGTTGGGTAACCGATGCCATATTTTGGGTATGGTTGAAAATTCCCGAATGAGTTCACTTCTAGCCGCAGTAGATATCGTGCCAGTTTTACAGCACGACACAGCCATCGCTCGGGCCCAGTTGCCTGCAAAGGCCATGGAAGCGATGGCGGCGGGCCGGGCCGTCATCGGCACGGCCGTGGGCGACTTGGCGGAGTTACTCGGGGGCCCGCCCGGAAAGCAACGCGGGTGGGTCGTCCCCAACGCGCGGGATGCCGATCAGCTGTCATTGCTGCTCGCCCGCCTTGCGCAGGACTCAACAGCAACGCATCAGCGATGTCAAGCCGCTCAAGAATACGCGACAGAAGTCGCACATCCCGCGAATATCGCTCGCCAACTGAGCGAGTTGTTGCCGTTTAGCGCGGCGCCACCGCCGGATCGGGCCTGCGACTGATCGTCATGAACGTGCTTATAGTCGCGTTTTCATTCTGCCGCACCGGCGGAATCGAGGCTGTCGCGAGGGAGACCGCCTTCGCCCTGCAGCAAAACGGAATCTCAGTGCGGTGCCTTGGGCTTCACGACAGCCGCGGCGAGGCCAATAATCGAGGATTCCCGGCCATGTTCGATGGCTGCGCTCCCGCCAACACGGTCGCTCGGTCCCTGTGGTGTCGGTTTCCAGCGCTCTTGCAGGGCGCATATCTGCGGAAGGAGATTCGCTGGGCGGACGCGGTAATTTTTTCCCACTCAAATTTACTGGCTGCCTTGCCCATGGGATTTAGTCGACCGCAGAGTTTGCCGTTAATCTGCTGGATTCACGGGCGTGAAGCCTGGGGCAAATGCGGCGACGCGATTCGGCCACTACTTCCAAAAGCATCTCACCTGGTTGCGGTGAGCAACTACACCGGTGCTAGCCTTGGTGCAACAGCGCCGCGCAGCACTCCGGTAGTCGTCATCCATAATCCCGTAGATACGACGCGATTCTCTCCGGGAGAGCCCGCGGCGATACGGAGATATTCGATCCTGACGTGCGGAAGGCATGACGATGACACCATGCACAAGGGATACGACGTCCTGATTCGCGGTGTTGCCCGAGTGCGGCACGCAAGCGGTCTGCCGATCACGCTGACGATCACCGGCGACGGGCCCCGGCGAAAGGACATAATGGCTCTTGCGGCCGAACTGGGGATAGAGCAATTCGTGGATTTCGTTGGCGATGTGTCGCCAGACCAGCTCGTCCGACTGTATCGGATACACGATGTTTTTGCGCTGCCGAGCGCCGTCATGGAGCTTGCGGGCTACGTCTACGGTGAGGGTTTCGGTGTGGTCAACATCGAGGCCGCGAGTTGCGGACGACCGGTGATCACCAGTACACATGGCGGCTGCCCAGAGACGATCGTTGATGGCGAAACCGGCATGCTTGTGGATCCTACTTCCGATGATTCGGTGGCTGCTGCGATCTCAAAGATGTTCTCCCTCACGGCCGCAGAGCGGGACGCGATGGGATCGCGCGGCAGGGCAATGGTTATCGAGCGGTTTTCGCGAGAGCGTTTTCGTGAAAAACTGGGTGAACTGATTCAATCGGTGACTTAGCCGCTGTACCTTGGACAGGTGCCGACTCATCCACGGGCGTGTGCGGGTCCTGCTTTCGGGCGGACTGGGAAACCAAATGTTTATGTACGCGGCAGCCCGCGCACTGGCCGTGCGCAACCACTGCGATTTGGTCTTGGACTTGCAGCGTTTTGGGCGCGAAAGAGTTTACAAGCGCCGTTATCTCCTCAACGGTCTGCCCATCCATGCCGCAGCGCTCTGCCCTGGGCCGTGGACGCTGTTGTGTGATGCAGCGGATAGGATGGCCTATCGTTTGCGATTACCAGTCATCGGCAGGCGACCGAAACGGATCCATGAAGCAACGGCGCCAAATGCAAACTCGCTGGAATCAAGGCTTTTTGGCCCGCTGGATCGGCATGGAGCGGTTCTTGACGGATATTGGCAGAGCGAAGGTTACTTTGCGGATGCCGCTGACTTGGTGCGCCACGAATTGACGCCACCGGCCGACGTTCCGCCTTCGCTCGCACGTGACGAGGCAGCGATTCGGGATGCGAGCCAACCCGTCGCCGTCGGGATCCGCTTCTATTCAGAAGTTGCAGGTTGGACTGAAAACGCGTCGCGAGTCATCCGGGTCTTTCGAGAAGCCCTCGCCGCTGTCTCTGAACGGCTTCCGGGAAGCACTTTTTTTGTGTTCACTGACTCGCCGAGGCTTCTTGCCGACCCTGCGTGCTTGCGCGCTGCTTTTCGCGTGGCTGGTGGCATGGCGTGCGATGACGATGCGATCGGCGTGCTATCGCTCATGCGGCGATGCCATTCGTTTCTGGTCGGCAACAGTTCTTTTCACTGGTGGGCGGCGTGGCTGGGTTCGCATCCGTTGAAGCAAGTGTTCTGCCTGCCAGAACTTGGCGACAATCCGCGACTCTATTTTCCGCCGACATGGATTCGCGTGTTGGCTAGTTATTGACCGCGTGTTCCGCTCGTCGGATGACGATGCGGCTGCGATCGGCAGGATCGGACCGTGAACCGCTCACGTATTGTACTGCGATCGATCGTAGCGACCTACATCTACTTCATCGTGCACATGGTTGTCGCCTTCACTGTCGTTCCAATCGCGCTTCATGAAGTGGGCGAGACGGAATACGGCCGGTGGGTTGGGTTGGGCTCGATCGCGGGCTGGGCCGGACTGGCAGAAGTCGGCGTCTCTGGACTTCTGATTGCGAAACTGTCGCGGCACTTTGAACGTAATGAATTGACAAACGCAGCCCGCGAATTGTGGCATGGCCTCCTGATTGCTGCTCTCTCGGCGATCGTCGGCGCTGTTGTGCTGGCAGCCGTCGGCGCGATCTTCGTTTGGTCGGCCCCGGAATCATTTCGCTTGTCGCGATTGCCGTTTTTCGCCATCGCATGCCTGGCGGGCGGCGTCGCTTTCAGTCAGTTTGCCAATGCCCTGGCTGCTTTGCAGCACGCACGGCTTCGCCCTGTTTCTACAACTGTTGCTGGCATCGTGGCCAGCGTGGCTGCGCTGGCTGCCAGCATCTGCTTGCTGCCGTGGCTGGGCGCAGCGGCGTTGGCGGTTGGGCAGTTGTTGCGAGCTGTCCTTTATGCGACGCCTCTGGCGGCCTGGAACGCGCAGTTCCTGTTTGCGCATCTTCCGTCGGTTCGCTTCGACCGAGCCTCGTTCTTTCCCTTTCTCAGTGCAGGCGCCAGCGGCCTAGGCGTTCGCTGGCTGCAATGCCTGCTTGCAACATTCGATGTCTTCACTGTGTCGATGCTGCGCGGGCCCGATCCAGCGGCCATGTATGCCAACACTGCCAAGCCGGTCGGCATGGCCGTGGGGATGTCCGCCAGTTTCGGCAGCGCGATCATGCCGTCGTTCAGCCGTTATTCGGCCGGCCGTGGTGGAGCAGCCGCCTGCGGAGTGTTCATGGCATCCGTGCGTACGGTGTTGGCGGTGTGTGGCGGCCTCGCGATGGCGTTTGTAGGGGCATATGCTCCGCTGCTGTCGGCGTGGATCGGGGAGGAGTACTTGCTGCCCACGCATGTCGTCGTTGCGATCGCAATCGCTGCGGTCGCGCAGGCTTGGCTGGCTTTCGTCTCGTTCCTCTTCGGTGGCACGGGCCGATTCACCACTGCCAACATCATCCTACTCGTCGAGGGTATCGCTCGCATCGCCCTGATGACCGCCGGCATGTTCGTGGGGGGTATATTCGGCATGGCGGTGTGCGCTGCCGTCACACAGCTGGGGGCTGTGGTCTGGTATGCCGTCACGATCGCCCGACTGAATGGGGTTTCCGCATCGTGGCCGGCCTTGGCCGGGCTGGTGGCAGAGTTTGCGGTTGTCGCGATCGCGCTCACGGGGGCGATGTTCGTGTCACAGAGTCGGCTACCGCTCGCTACATCCATTGCCTGCAGCGGATGTTTGGCACTCATTCTGTTCGCATTTCTCACGCTGCGTGAACACACCTTGCGGACGTTTCTCGTTGCCGCCGCCCGCCAAGCCTTGCGGCCCGCGCGAGCCTGACATGATGGGAAGCACGGCCTCTGAAAAAGCATCAGGCGTCGCCGCGGCTTTATGGCCTGATTCAGTGGATGTCGCTTGGCCTGCGCTAGCGTGCTGCTGCCTACCCGATCAATATCGAATCATGCCGCATGTCATCCCATTTCACATCCCAGGATTCGAGCGGCATTTCACACCCTATGATTTCACGCTTGCGCCCTCGCCGCTCGACTGCGCGGACTGGTTTGCCCGGTTCTGCAACCGTGTTGGAGAGGCAATCGGTCGCCGCTACCTGCCCGTCTGCCGCATGGCGGATGGTGAGTATCTGTTGCTCTTCGGGCAGCAGGCGCCCAGCCTGCGGTGGCAGCCATGGAAACGCTTTCTCCTGTTGTGCCGCGGCGCGAAGCTTCGGGTCAAGGCCCGGGTCAAGGGCTTCCAATCTGCGACGACACAGGGCGTCTCTTCCGGGCACATGACGTGGAACGAATGGCGATCACACCGCGCCACACTGTCCCAAGCCTACCAGGAGATTCTCTCGGAGGGTATCTTGGCCATGCACCTCGGCGTGTCCGCGATTCCGTGGCAAGAACACTACTTCCCGGCGCTCGGCCGCTGGCTTGGAGGGGCTCGGGAAGTGGTCGCGCCACACAACTACGTTCCCTTCTACTTCGTCTACGCGCTCCTGCGCGGGTCGTCTCGACGCGACATTCTCGCGGGCAGCAACGTCGTGGTCGTACATTCGGCAACCGCGGAGAAAAGGACCAGGATCGAAGCCTCGCTGGCCAGGGAAGGCGTTCGATGCGTGCAATGGCTGCGGATTTCGAGATCAAGGTCGTTTGAGGATGCCCTGGACTTGGCCGCCATTCATGGCACACCTGATCTGTGCCTCATTGGGGCGGGTGTCGGAAAAGCGGCCGTGATTCGGCAACTCAAGCCGGTGGGTGTGCCGTGTCTCGACGCTGGTTTCATATTTGAAGTGTGGGCTGAGCCAGACAAACAATGGGAGCGACCGATGATGACTCCCGACCCCGACTTCGATATCGATAAAGTCCGGTTTCTGTCAGAGCCCGCGCGACACCTGCTGCGAGCGTGCCAAGCTCACGATGCGGCCGCCGCGAAGGCGAGCCTGCGTCGTTTGCAGCGCGTGCATGCGATCCGGTTTGCATGAAGGGGTCGACGACATCTTCAACTCCACTCCCATGAATACCCTGGGGAATATTTCGGTCGGTCTGCCGTTGACTGCCGGCGACCCCTCTCGAGCCGTGGCCACCCAGGCCACTCTCCGCGCGAGGGAGTCCTGGCGCGACATCCTCAATCCGTGGTTGATTCTGGCAGCGCTGGTGTATCTCGCATGGTCCTACTTTGCCCTGGCGTCGTCGATTTGGGCGCGATTCTTTCTGCTGTGCTATCTCATTCTGCGGATGAAGCCAGATACGATCGTGCCGTTGATGCTGACGTGCCTGCAGGTGCGGATGTTGTTTCTGGTCGAGACGAACGTAAAGGGCGGACTGGATCCTTTGGCAGACGTTTATGAGAGCCTGACCGGCTTTGAGGCCTATACGTTCTCGCTGCCGCCGGTGTTGTTCATGGCTCGTACCTTCCTCGCGTTTTGGGAACGCGGCGGGACTGTTTCGAAGAGTGGATTTCCGGGACTTTTGTTCAGGTCCTGGTGGTGCGGCCTGCTTTGCGTCGTTGCGGGCGCATTGACGGCGATGGCAAGCGGCCGCGGATGGACGGGCGCCCTGCGTAGCTACTGCGTGCTCGGGACATGCTTTTACGGGATGCTGCTGCCGACAATGTCGCTGGCAGCACTCGACCGGCTTGTCAAAGCATTTTCTTTCGTCGCCATCGTTATTCTTTCCATCGCCTGCGTAACGACTATCAACACCAGGTTGCTGTTCGTGTTAGCGCCGATCGCGTCCGCATACGGCTACTTTTGTATTCGCGGTTTCGTCCGTGGCCGACAGCCTTTGCTTGGCGCGGCTGCTCTCGCTGCATCGGCATATTACGTCTTCGCGATTGGTACATTCACTCAGCAGTCAATCTGGATCGCTGCCTTGGGATGCGCAATGCTCGCATGGAACCGGGCAGTTGGCAGGACAGCTTCCGCGAAGCCCCTGCTGCCGGCCTGCCTGACCATCGCCCTAGCCTGCGGCCTGGTATTTACCTACGCGATATCCCTGGGAGTGGCTGAAAAGATGCAAATCCCTGACGAGACCCTTGAAAAGGTTCGATGGAAGCTGATCGCCGATCGTGGACCGATCTGGCTGGGGGCGGTCAACTTGCTTCGGGACCAGCCATACTTCGTTCCAACGCCCAGTCGCCCGTATGAGATCCAACAAGGAGGCAGGGCATTTATTTGGAAAGCCCACACCCACAATCTCGTTCTAGATTGCCTCCGCGAGTTCGGAGTATTTGCGGGGCCGATCGCGATCGTCGTGCTCTTCGGGTTCACGTTCGGGCTGCTGTCGCGTTTTAATCAGTACGGGGGCGTACCAACGGCTGTACTAGCAATCTCGCTGTTCACCAGCGTGGTAGTCGGCGGGCTGACGTTGCCATACATGATCACAGACCGCCAAGCCGAGCCGATGCTGATCGCATGCGGGGCCGCTTGGACAACCATGGGCGTTGGTCTACGACGAAGCACGGCCAAGCGTCCACACTCAGCGACCGAATTGCAGGCAACTGCGTGAGCACAGCCGAAAATGACTTGGAGGTGGGCGGCTTCTATGGTCGGCGGTATCACCGCGAATATGGTCGCCAGACTTACTGGCTGCGATGTGCTTGGACGATAACGCGATTTATGCTCTTTCGATTCACGCCCACTGCCTGCTTTTCCTGGCGGCGGCTCGTGCTGCGGCTCTTCGGGGCCGGGTTGGAGCCGGGCGCGCGCGTGTATCCATCCGTTGAAATCTGGGCGCCCTGGAACCTTCGCATGGCTCGGGGTGCCTGCCTGGGGCCGCAGGTGCATTGCTACTGCGTCGCGCCGATATCCATCGGCGAGGACGTCACCGTGAGTTTCCGCTCGTTTCTGTGTGCCGCGAGCCACGACATCGACAGCCGCGACCGCCGCCTTGTGACGGCGCCGATCACGATCGAGCGGGGTGCGTATGTGTTTGCAGATGCGTTCATCGGCATGGGTGTGACGATCGGCGAGGGAGCTGTGGTGGGCGCGCGGGCAGTGGTTGTACGCGACGTGCGGCCCTACATGGTCGTGGCAGGAAACCCAGCTCGCGAGATCCGGGAGCGTCGCTTGCGATGATGCGGGTGCTCTACATTCAGCATGCGGGCGCGTTGGGCGGTTCGGCCGTCAGCCTGCGGAACATGGCCATCGGAGTGCGTGAGCGAGGCTGGGATTGCCAGATTGCGCTGGCGAGGCCGGTGGCCGAATTGGCCCGCTACTACGAATCGTACGGTTTCCAGACGATTGCGGCTCCGGAATTGGTCTGCTGGGACCACAGCACGGTCGCGCCGCGGAAACTGACGCGTCCGAGGCACGTGGCAGATCTCATGCGCGTCTGGCGGCGCTGGGACAGAGGCAAGGCCGCCACGCTGCGGCTCGTGGAGGCCGTGAAGCCGGACGTCGTGCATCTCAACAGCATGCCCCTGAGCAACGCCGCCATTGCGTTGACAGCGGCCGGCGTGCCGTTTGTGTGGCACGTCCGTGAGCCCCCGCCGGATCAAGGGTATCGCACGCAGGCGATTCGACGGATCATGCGGCAAAGCCCGATGTGCGTCTTCATCTGTGAGCACGATCGCGACGCATGGCTCGTCAGCCCTGGCGGCCGGATCGTCTACAACAGCGTGCCGGACGATTGGTTCGCCGCACGCGACGTTTCGCCGGTGGCGCAGTCGGGGAGGCATGCGTTCGTTTTTGCCGGCGGCATGGCCCGGATCAAGGGGGCAGAGGTCCTTCTCGACGCGTGCAAACTGCTGTCCGCAAAGCGAGACGACTGGGTGTGCGTGATGCCGGGCGCGCTGGGCGAGGCCGCGCGGCCATCGATCCGCGCATCGGTAAAGGCGCTTGTCGCGCGTTTCGGGATCAGGCCCGCTGCGGCACGGCTTTTCCAAGGATTCCAAGGCCTCGGTGACCGCGTGCGTCTGTTGCCATTCCAACGAGACATGCGGCCGCTCTTGGAGGCGGCTGAGTTCGTGCTGTTTCCGGCGATCGTGCCGCACTTCGCCCGGCCGATCATCGAAGCTGCCGCGGTGGGTGCGCCGGCGATCGGCAGTGATCTCGGGGGTGTCAGGGAGTGCATCGACGACCAGTCCACGGGCCTGCTGTGCAGGCCTGGCGATCCGGCGGCGCTGTGCGAAGCGATGGAGCGGCTTATGGATGATCCGAGGTTTCGACGCGAACTTGGCCAACGGGCGGCCGTTCGCGCGCGGGAGCGATATACCGTCGGCAGGCAAATTAGCACCGTCACGGCGATCTACGCAGAGGTGCTTACCGGCGCGAGCCACTCGCGTGCGGCACAAGCAGGCAGCCCCTGCGAAGACGGGTCGGCGGCCACTGTGCAATGAAGGTCTCCCGCCTGCTGTTGTTTGGGCCGATGCAGCCCGAGTCGCGAATGCTCGGCAGCACGGCGCCCACGCCCGCTGCGGTTCGCTGGACCCACGGGCTTCTGTCAGGGCTGCGCCACCACGGCTTGGACGTCGTGCGGATCGGGCACGAGCCGGCACGGGCGTGGCCGTACGGGCCGCTTGTTTCTCACGCGATCGCAGATGCGACGAGCGGCCAGTCGGGCGAAACATCCGCCCGCGGAGCCTTACGCGAAACGCCGATCTCGTTCATCAATGTTCCTGGGGTTCGCTGGAAAAGCCTCGCGCGGAGCTACGACCGAGCAACGGCAGCGGTGTCGAGAGGTTTCGGGCCCAACGCGTTGGTGACCTACAACGCCGATCGGTACTACCTCCCGGCGGTGCGCCGCCTGCTCGCCATGGGAGTTCCATGGATCCCGATCGTGCTCGACGGCGACGATTCACCGGCGGGCTGGGCAGATTTGGCGGAAAGATCCGCGGCCGCAGCGGGGGGCGTGTTCCTCTCGTACTCGGCTTGCCAATCATCGCCATTCCCGGCGACATTCCATCTCGACGGGGGGATCGACATAGACCCGCTGCCAGACGGGCCCGAAACGAGACCGCGAAAAGTCGTGTTCTATGCGGGCAGTCGGGGACCATGGGCGGGCGTAGACCTGCTGCTCGACGCCTGGCGCTTCGTCACTTGTCCGGACGCCGTGCTCTTGCTCTGCGGGCAGGGCGAAAGTGAGCGTCTGAAGCACGCTCGTTCGACGGACCCTCGAATCGTGGATGAGGGCATGGTGCCGAAGTCGCGTCTCCGGGATTTCATGAAGGCAGCCACCGTGCTGGTCAATCCCCGACCGCCAGGACACGAAGGCAACTCACTCAATTTCCCTTCGAAGATCCTCGAGTATCTCGGAACGGGCAAGCCCGTCGTGTCCACCTGGACGCCGGGACTCGCCCCTGGCTACCGGCAAGCGCTGGTCGTGGCGGACCCCGCCACGCCTGCCGGGCTTGCGGCTCGGATCGATGAAGTACTCAGGTGGAACGAGGATCAGCGATCCCGCCACCGGGCGATCGCTATGGAATTTTGCCAGCGACACGGCGATTGGAACTCGGTCGCCGACCGCTTCGCATCTTGGCTGGAAGGCATTGCAGACTCTGCCGCGAAGCAATCTGCGCGGCGATCGGTTTCATGAAGATCGCGGCCCTGATCATCACGAAGAACGAGGAGATCACGATCGCTGCGTGCATCACTTCATGCACGTTCGGCGATCGCGTGATCGTTCTCGATTCACACAGTGACGATGCCACTCGCGACATCGCCCTGAAGCTCGGTGCCGAAGTGCATACCCGCCCCTTCGATGACTACGCGCAGCAGCGCAACGCCGCGCTCGAGATCGCCGCGGATTACGATTGGGCTTTGATGATCGATGCCGATGAGCGCTGCACCCCTGATCTGGCAGCCGAAATTGCAGCGACGGTCCGATTTTCCCCGAACGACATCGCACTGTATCGGGTGCGCCGCAAGGACATGTTCTTCGGCAGTTGGCTGCGGCGGGACAGTGGCTATCCCACGTGGTTTTCCCGTCTGGTGCGGCCGCGCCGTGCCCGGGTCGTGCGAGCGATTAACGAGGAGTGTGTCGTCGACGGGGGCGAAGGCCGCCTGCAGGGGCATCTGCTCCACGAACCCTTTGTGAAGGGTATCAGCCATTGGATTGATCGGCATAACCGCCATTCGACGCTGGAAGCGCGGCAGCTCACGGACGAGCTGCGTCGCGGTCTTGCTCGACTGGACACGCTCAATAGCGCGTATGCATCGGGTCGCCGATTTCTCAAGCAGATTTTTATCGCCTGCCATGCCGGCCCACAGTCGCCTTTTTCGATTTGTATACCCTGCGCGGCGGCTTTCTGGATGGCGTTGGCGGGTATCGCTACTGCCAATTGCGTGCGATGTCTGAATACGTGATCGTCCTCAAGATGGCGGAATTGACACAGGATTCGCAGCAGAAACACTGCTGACTCATGCTCTACGCTTACCCCAAGCTTGAACGCACCGGCCTGGCCAACATGCTTTTTCCCTGGGCCCGTGCCGAGGTTTTCGCCCGCGACCGGCGGTGCGGCATGCTGGCGCCCGACTGGACGCACCTGGCCCGCGTTGGCCCATGGTTTCGAAGCGAGAGGGATAAAAGGTACTACCTGAATTGCTTCACATCGACCGGCTACGTGCGCGGCCTCCCTCGCGCTTGGATTCTCGCAACGCATCACCGCGTGGGCGAGGCGGATGCCGCCGGTGACGACCTTCTTGGCCGCGGCACCGTTGTGGAATTTCGCGGGATGGATGGACTCTTCAAGGGCCTGGAACACGACTCGAAATGGCTTCGCTCAAGGCTCGAGCGCATTACGCATCCCCGGCTGAAAGCTGATCTTGATTCCCAGTGGCCCGTTATGCCACCCTTCATCGCCGCGCATGTGCGGCGCGGCGACTTCGGCCCGTGGACTCCGGGAACGACTGCCAGCAATCTCATGTGTGTGCGGCTGCCGCTTGACTGGTTCGCGGCAGCCATCCACTGGGCTCGGGCCCGCCACGGCGAGCTACCGGTGATCGTGTTCAGTGACGGCCGTCCGGATGAGCTGGATCCGTTGACGCGGCTTCCCGGCGTGTCGCTGGCCCGCCATGCACCCGCGATCGTTCATCTGCTGGCGATCTCCAACGCGTCGTGCATCATCACGTCGGCTTCATCCTTCAGCATGTGGGCGGCATACTTGTCGCGTGGGCCAGCGGTGTGGTTCCCCGGTGTGACGCCGTGCCCAAGATTGCCTGATGTGCAAAATCATGTGTCGGGTTTCGGTATTGCCTGAGATGGCGAAGCAAAACACGCTGCTCATCATCTCGCAGGTTTATCCGCCCGATCCGGCGGCGGTCGGCCAGCAGATCGCCGACGTCGCCGCTGCCATGGTGCGTCGCGGGTGGCGGGTGATCGTTTACACCGCATCCCGCGGCTACGACGATCCCTCCGTCCGATACCCCTATCGCGAGCTGTTGCGGGGCGTGCGTGTGCGTCGATTACCACTCTCGAGCTTCGGCAAGAACAGTATCGCCGTGCGTCTGCTCGCGATGCTCTCATTCGTGGCACAAGCCGTGATGGCAGGTATTTTTATTCAGGGGCTTTCCCGCATCCTCGTCAGCACCAGCCCGCCATTCGCTGGCTTTGGCGGCACCGTCATATCCTGGATCCGTCGCGTCCCGATGGTGTGGTGGGTGATGGACATCAACCCCGATCAGCTCGTGGCGACGGGTCGCATCGGAGCAAAATCATTCGTTGTGCAATGCTTCGACTGGATGAATCGATGCACGCTTCGGCGTGCCAGCCACGTTGTTGTGCTCGATCGCTTCATGCAGGATCGCATGCTGAAAAAGATGGACGTTTCGCAGAAAGTCCACGTCATCCCCCCCTGGGCTCACGACCACGTGGCCGGGAACGTACTACACGCCGACAACCCGTTTCGCAGCCGGCATGGCCTGCAAGGTTCGTTCGTGGTCATGTATGCCGGGAACCACGGCGAAGCGACGCCCGTGGAAGCGATGCTCGAGGCATCGCGCTTGCTTCAGGCGGATGCTCGCATCAAGTTCGTGTTCATCGGGGGCGGGGTGCGAAAGCCGCTGGTCGATCGATTCGTGGAGCGCGAGCGGCCGGAAAATGTCCTCAGCCTGCCGTATCAACCGCTGGACGATATCCGCTTCTCGCTGGCCGCGGCGGATGTGCACCTCGTGTCGCTCGCTCCGGAGGGGGTCGGTGTTGTCCACCCCTGCAAACTCTACGGTGCCCTCGCCTGCGGCCGGCCCGTGATCGTGATTTCACCAACGGAGTCGTATGCCACCGACATCTTGCAGCACACGTCCGTGGGATGGATCTGTCGCGGGATGAACGCCGATGACATCGCGGCAACGGTGCGCATCGCGGCCGCGTGCAGCGTGGAGGAGTGTCAGCAAATCAGCACCAACGCGACGCATCTGGCTGCCACCGACTTCAGATCCGAGTCGCTTTGCGATTCGGTCTGCAATCTGCTCGAGTGACTTGGTCGGATTCCCACATGCCGACCCGGTCGTTCTTTGGGGCATTCGTAGCGTGCTGACACCGCTATGGAGCGATTGGGACTGAACGCGGCTGATAAAAATTCAATGTGGCAACTCATTCGTTCTGACTTTCTTCGCACGGCTCCTACGTTTACGTGGCCTGGATTCTTCGCCCTGTATTTTTGGGACGAAACCTTTGCGCTTGTCGTGTGGTATCGCATTACCCGGGCGTTGTCGCCAACTGGCTGGGCAAATCCGCTGCTGCTGATCAGCTACCTCATGCTGCAGCGGCACATCCGCCGCACGGGCATCCGACTTTCGCGGCACGTACAGATCGGACCTGGATTCCGGCTCGAGCACGCTGGCACCACCTTCATCAACGCCGCCGCAAAAATCGGCGCGCAATGCACCTTTATGCACAACGTCACCATCGGGGTATCTCACAGCCCCAGGGGCAAGGCTGGGGTTCCGGTCCTTGGGGATCGAGTGTTCGTCGGCCCGAACTGCGTTTTGTACGGCGGAATCACGATTGGCAATGACGTGATGATTGGCGCCAACAGCGTGGTGAACAAGGACGTGCCGGACGGCGTGCTCGTTGCGGGAGCCCCGGCGGAGGTAAAGAGCCGATATCCTGCTCCGGCGGGGGCAAGTTGATCCTGCACGCTATCGCTGGACTGGAGCCGGCGGCCGGAACGTCCGTCTTCTGCGCTGAATTATGCAGGCACCTCGCGGGGCAAAACTGGGACGTGGCCATCACACTGCCGCGGCGAGTCGAACCCGGCTCGTATCCCGTCGCTGCCGGGGTCGCCGTCCGCGAGTTCTCTCCGCGTTTACAAACGCCTCGTCTCGCGCATGTGCACGCCCTGTGGAATCCGTTTTTGCACCGGGTCGCGGAATGGGCTTATGACCGCGGCGTGCCGCTCGTGATTTCTCCGCACGGGATGCTGACTCCGTGGGCGCTGCAGAATAGAGCGTGGAAAAAAGCGGCCGCCATGCTCGTCTACCAGCACCGAGACCTGTCTCGGGCAACAATGCTGCACGCGACGTCTCGCGAGGAAGTCGAGGACATTCGCCGCCTCGGCCTGCGTCAGCCGGTTGTCATCGCCCCGCTTGGCGCCCAGCTGCCCGTCGAAGACCGACGACTTCCGCCGGGGCGCCTCGCTGCCGGCAAGCCCCGCGTTTTGCTGTTCCTGTCACGAATTCATCCCAAAAAAGGGCTCGACCTGCTGCTCGAGGCGTGGGCGAAGGTGAAGAGGGAATCGCCCGCGCTGGTTGCCCCGGAGTCCGGCCGTGGGTGGCGAGTGGTGCTCGCCGGGCCCGACGAGGATGGCCACATGCGGCATCTGTTGTCCCGTGCAGCGGACCTAGGTATTGTCGCAAGAAACATCTCCATCCCCATGGCTCTGGCCCCCGCAGGCGACACGGAATTCGCCTTCGTCGGGCCGGTGTTCGACGCGGATAAGATCCGCCTTTTCAAGCAGTCCGATCTGTTTGTGCTTCCCTCCCACAGTGAGAATTTCGGCGTGGTGGTTGTCGAGTCGCTTGCGTGCGGCGTTCCGGTGATCACCACGGTCGGGACGCCATGGAAAGAACTCGAGGACACGGGCCAGCCGGCTAGCGCGGGACGGGCGGGTTGGTGGGTGGATGTGTCGGTCGAGGCCTTGGCGGATGCGTTGACACGAGCGATGAGCCTCACCGATGCCGAACGTGCCGCGATCGGGGCCAACGGTCGATGGCTCGTCGAGCATCGATACTCGTGGGAGAGCGCAGCGAGGATCGTAGCGTATTCGTACCGGTGGCTGCTCGGCGAGGCACCCCCTCCGCCCGAGATATGTTTTGGTTGACGGCTGGAGAGGAACAGTATGAACGCCCTGCCTGCGACTCGCTTCGACGTGGTGCTCAACATCCCCAGTCCATATCGCATTCATCTGCTCCGGATCCTCGACGAGGAATTGCGGATCAGGGGTGCAAAGCTGCACGTCCATTTCATGGCCGAGGGGCACGCGGAACGGCCGGCTTCCTGGAGGAATCCGCACGTGCCGTTTGCGCACACATATTGGAAGGACTTCGGCCGCGGTTCATGGCATTTCAACCCTGGGCTCGTTCGGCACCTCTCGCGAACGGGACCGTGCGATTACCTCGTAACCGGCACTTCGTGGAGCACGTTCACAGGGATCGCCTTGGCCCTCACATGCCCGCGTCGCACGGGAATTCTCTGGGCGGAAGGCAACACCAAGACCCCGGGCAAACTCGACGGACTGCCTGGACTGTTCAAGCGGCTGATTCTGCGGCAATATGACTTCGCCGCCGTTCCCGGCAGCGAGGGTGCCGCATATATACGCCTTCACCAGAAACGCACCACCCGCAAATTGCCGACCCCGGTAGTGCTCCCGAACCTCATCGACGAAACCGTGTTCAAACCTCGTGTCGAGTGGCCGGCCAGCGACGTTCTTCAGATCCGCAAACAGTTCAACGTCGGACCGACCGATAAACTGGCGATTTCTCCGGCTCGGCTCGAGCCTGTCAAAGGGTTTCTGGAGTTCATTCGTGATCTTCCCGTCGAGTCTCTGGCGGGTTGGAGGTGGCTCATCATTGGCGAAGGCTCACTGAAGGCAGACATCTCGCGCTTGCTCGATTCCCGCGGCCTTGCGGAGCGCGCGACGATCATAAACTACGTGCCCTACGACCGCATGCCTTTGCTGTATGCTGCCGCCGACCTGTTCGTGCTGCCATCGGTCTACGATCCAAATCCGTTGTCGGTCATCGAGGCGATGCACAGCGGACTGCCACTTCTCGTCTCAAGTCAAGTGGGGAATTTTCCCGAGGCTCTGCTCGAGGGGCAAACTGGCTGGGGTTTCTCGCCGGCTGCGGCCTCGGAAATCCGGGCTGCGAGTCACGCCGCGTTCACGGCGCCCGATGATCTTCTACGGCGGTGTGGACTTATCGCCAAGCAGCAGGCGACGCAGGTATGGTGTTCGACAGCGGCAATCCGACGATTTCTCGACCAGATCGGCTTATCGCCGGGCGGAATATAACCGCTCACGGGCATCCGCCCTATGACGAGTTAGCACGTATTCCGGAGTAGTCTGTGAATTATCCCCTCTATGTCCCGTTTGCCGGACCGCTGGGCGACTTGCTCGACCTCTGGACCTGCTCACCGTCCCGTACGCAAACCCGCACAGCTACACAAAATACCGTCAGTTCGTCGCCGCCAGTCGAAGCACTGGCGCTCGTCCGCCGATCGAGACCGGAACGTATCGCGGCGTCACGACGCGCCGATGCATCGGCGATTTTGACAGGTTGTATACGATCGAACTTGACCCAACCTTGACCCGAGAGGCGCAGCGACGACTCGCTCGCTTCTCCAACTGCAAAGTGATTGAGGGTGATGCCACTACGGAAATCAAGCGACTCCTCGACACTGGAAACATAGGCGATAACATCCTCGTTTTTCTGGACGGGCATTTTTCGGGAGTCGATACCGCCCACGGAATCAAGGCTGAGCCGGCGATTGACGTCCAGGAGACCATTGCTCGTCACCGTGACCGAATAGCTGCAATAGTAAATGACGATTTCCGGAAATTCGGCACGCAGAGAGGCTGGCCTACAAAAGGCCAGCTGTTGCCGGCGATTGCGCGATTCTTCCCCGCCGAGAGGTTCGATCTTCTCGTGCATCTTCATCCGGCCCTCGTGCTGCGTCGACGTCAGCCTTAAGTAGGTCACTAACCTCTCGCCAACGCATCAACTCAGCCCCCCCTTCCTAGAGCAAACAGACGCCGAGCCGCGTAACTGCCCATCACTACTCCCCCTTGCTTGTGTCACAAACGTATTCACTGGCTTTATGAACTTCTTAACCACAACCAAGAAAATACTGTGGCGCGGATTGCACCGCCTTGGCTACACCGTTCACCGCAACGATGAGTCGGACTACCCCGACCAACAGCGCCTCCTAACAGACAAGCCCCCAGAGGTTATTTTTGACATTGGCGCAAACCGTGGAAACACTGTTCAGCGGTATCGCACGCTTTTTCCGAAAGCAACGATTCACGCCTTCGAGCCGATACCGGCACTTGCAGCCTCGCTTCAAGATAGATTTTCCACTGACCAAGGGCTACACGTGCACCAATGCGCCATTTCATCCTCCCAGGGCCACGCGACTTTTAATGTAAATACGGCGATCGACACCTCCTCCCTCCTTGATAGTTCTGTAGGCACACTGTCTGAAAGCTATCAACACATAATGAGCAGGGCTTCAGAGATTACTGTTAAAACATACACCCTGGATCGCTTCTGCTCCGACAATAGCATCGATGCGATCCATATCCTAAAAATGGATATTCAGGGAGCGGAACTCTACGCGTTGCAGGGCGCGGAGGAATTGCTCAACCGCAAGCGCATCCATTTAATATACACCGAACTGTTTCTCCAGCCGTTCTACAACTCTCAGCCGCTCTTTGGGGAGGTTGCCGCGTTCCTCGGGCAACGGGACTACGTGCTTCACAATATCTACAACATCTCTTTCAGGGGTCACTCAGGGAAGTGCGGTTGGGTGGACGCAATCTTTGTTCACCCAGATCTTCGTCATCGATCGCGTGCAATGCTTGCGGAAGATGCCGCACTCTAGACGCCTTCGTTGATGGCACGCGGTTCGCCCACCACGTGGTTGTTAATGGAGATCATCGAGTTTTGTGCTTGAAGGCATACAGCAACGCCGACACATTGCGAGCGAAACGCCAATTGCATAGCCTCTACTGCGGTAAAATGGTCCTTGAAAGTCAGTCAGTGTCGATGCGCAGCAAATGAGTGCCGGCAGTCTCGCAGGATGCCGCGTCGCTTGGTGCGTATCGCGGCTCCGAAAGTTACTGCAACGAGGCACATCGTCGCATGCGTTTATTCCGCAGGTCGATGGGCTGCGTTTCTACGCGATCTACGCTGTGCTCATATTCCACTGCACAGCGCACTTGATGGCCCCTGAGAAAACCCATCGGCAAAAGAGATCGCTTCGAGCTGCTTTGCTCACCCTTCCAAGGCAGGACATTCGGGCGTGGAACTTTTTGGTCCATCGGGAATTTTTGTGGGTAGCTCTGTAGGGGAGAATGTGGCCTTCCCCCGGAGGCACCGCGCATGTTCGACACGGAGCTCTATCAGCAGGTTCTCGGGCGTTGTCGTCAGCCGCCCCTGTTCTCATTGGAGGCATGCGCTACGCGCTCTACCTTTACCATCCGGTCATCATGGCTGCGACAGGGCCGTGGATCGTTGCGTTCACCCCAACAAGCTTTTCAGTACCGCTGGCTTTAGCGGGACAGTTGGCTGTTTTCATGGTCGTCATCATCGCGACGTGCATCGCGCTGTTTCTCGCACTCGAACGACCGTTTATGGGAATCGCCGCGATTCGCCGAGGCGGGCGCTGACGGCCTACACCACGAGCAACGGAGCCGTCAATGGCGTGCAACCCTCCGCGATCGAGCAATCCTTCCGGTATTTGGGACCGTAACGACCTGAGGCCACATCATGACCAGTAGCCTTCTGCCTTTCGATCCGGCAGTGATGAACGAACTCCGCATTCCCGGTTTCAGCAGACAGGAGGCGGTCTGCGGGCATGGTCTTGTCCCACCCCCGAACGACCTCGCCCATCAGTCCACGGATGCGTGGTATGACCGGTTCCGCAGACGGGTCTTGGATGCGGCCGCGAAGCGGCAATGGTTTCCCGTTTATCGCTTGAGCGACGGCGAATTCAACTGCATGGTTGGCAGGCAGTTCTTGCCGCTCCCCTTGTCGGCAGCGATCCTCGCGCGTCTGCGACACGCGTATAACACGACTCGCCGCCTCTCCCCATTTTACAGTGCCGGCCGACCAGGCTATTGCGAGAGTTATTATTTTTGGGAGCTTCCCTCTGTGCGTGCTTCGCTTGTGAAGGCGCTGAAGGAAATTGCCGAGCACGGGGCGTTGTGCTTCAATTTCTCACGAAGCGACCTTGCCGATCCCTACACGGCACTGGTGTGCCAGTGGCTCGTCGCGAACGGCATCCGGATCCCTGTCGAGTCATACTTCCACTTCTATCACGTGTACGCGCTGCTCAATGGCCCTGATGCCACCAGCTTGCTTGCCGGACGCCGCGTCGTGGTGATGACCTCGAACATCAACGACCGGAAAAATGCACTTCTGCGCGCCGCCATGGACCGAGGCGCAGCAAGCGCCTCATTTTACGAAACATCCCGAAACAGACCCGCGTTGGAGCGGATCGACCAGCGACGCATACCCGCCGATGTCGAGATTGCCTTGCTCGGAGCGGGCGTGGGTGCCGCGCAGATCATCACGCAGCTCGCCCCGCTGCGATGCATCGCGATCGATGCAGGGTTTGCATTGGACTGCTGGGCTGAGCCTGCCCTCCGACTAAAGCGGCCGTACTCCGTCAGCGACGACTTGTGGGATGCACTCCACGGCGACGAAAAGCCGGCATGGTGTCCAAAGTGATCGCCGGTCGCGCACCGCACCGCCCTGTACGCCATCACATTGCAGCTCGCATTCGGTGCACGTCATGAGATGGAGGAGCTATAACCGAAAGTCGTGTTCCGTAGAGAGAAAGGAAAAAGGCGGCGTATCCTGCTGTGACTTGATCACCAACAGCAGCCCACGACGGGCAGAAAGGATACGCCACCATGCGAGGTTTTACGGTTCGCGGTTCGAGTTGTCCATCAGATCGGAAGCGTGCCTGGAGGTTGGCTCGGCTGGAGGCGATCGAGATGGCACGGGGCGACTCCCTGGGCCGGGCGATCGCCGACGAGAGCCGCAGCGCCCTGGATGCGTACGTGCACGAGGGAGCAAAGCGGATGCTCCAGAGAGTCTTGGAGTGCGAAGTGGAGGGCTTTCTCGCTCAGTATGCCGACAAGGTCGACGAACATAGTCGCCGGCAGGTGGTTCGCAACGGGTACCTGCCGACCCGATCCATAATGACGGGCGTTGGGCCGCTCGAGATCGAGCAGCCGCAAGTGCGGGACAAGTCTCCTCGCGGCGATGAGCGGGTGGTCTTCACGTCGGCGATCCTGCCCCCTATCTGTGGAAGAGCCGGTCCATAGAGGAACTGATCCCGTGGCTCTACCTGAAGGGCGTCTCGACGGGCGATTACGCCGAGGCCCTGCAGGCGTTGCTGGGCGTTGATCCCAAGGGATTCACCCCCAACGTCATCGTCCGGCTCAAGGAGAAGTGGGGCCAGGAGTACGAGGAGTGGAGCTGCCGTGTCCTCTCGTGACTTGGTTCAGCGTGAACTGGAATCGTGAGGGCAAGGCGTAAGGGAACAGCCCGGACAGTTGCTTACGCTTCTGGGTCATGGTCTGGAAACCTCTGGGGGAAACCGTAGGATAACTCTGGCCGTTGAGATTCCAGTTTCGACGGGAGCAAGGCAGTCAGCCGCTTCTTCACTTCTCTGGACCACTTCCCCGATGCTTAGCGTTAGAAGCCGATTCTACCTGACACATCCGCGTCACTTCCTCGGCAAGGCCGTCGCGAAACTCATGCGTAGGCCCTCGCCGCATTTTCGACTCTGCGACCTGTCAAGCGTCATGCCGAGCAACTCCACGATTATCGAAGCGGGCGCATCGAGGGGGATGGACACGGTCGAAATGGCAAAACTATGGCCAAATGCTCGGATCCTTGCCTTCGAACCCGAGCCAACCGCATTCGAACAGTTGACCGCCGCGACTTGGCAGTTTCCGAACGTGCTGCGAATCCCGGCAGCGCTCGCCGCCTCCACCGGAACCGCGACTCTTCATGTCTCGAGTTCGAAGGACAAGCTCGACTTGTCGGATGCGTCTTCACTCTTGCAACCAACTGCCGTGGCGGAGTACTGGCCCCGTCTGGAGTTTGTAAAGGCAATCGAGGTAAGGACGATCACGATAGCGGACGTGCTTCGCGACTACGGCATCGATCGAATTGATTTTATGTGGCTCGACATGCAGGGCATGGAAATAGCTTGCCTCAATGGGAGTGCTCCGGTCATGCACCGCGTGGATCGAGTGTATAGCGAGGTCTTTCTCACGCCTTTGTACGCGGGAGCACCACTATATCCAGAAGCGAGGCGGGTCATGGCCAAGCTTGGGTTTCGTGTCGCAAGGGAGTATCTCGGCCCGCTTCAAGGCGACGTGCTTTTTATCCGCCGAGGCCTGCCGGCATGACGCGAACTGTTATGGTTCAGCGTGAACTGCAATCGGGAGGGCAAGGCGTAAGGGCGCAAGCCGTAGGGGAACACCGTGCGGCCCTCATCCCGAGTGCTTTTTGGCGTTGAGCCCGCGCACCAGGATCACCGAGGACGCCTGTCGATGAATCACACGGTTCGAGCCATGATCATGGGCGGCCTCGGCAACCAGCTCTTCATTTATGCTGCGGCCAGGGCGCTGGCCGTTCGTACGGGCGGCAGGCTCCTGCTCGACGTGTCGCGATTCCGGCTGGATGAGACGTATCGCCGCGTTTTCCTGCTCGACCGGTTTCCGATCGAGGCCTACATTCTGCGGCCGGGCCCCGTTGGACGTGCCGGGCTGTTGCTCGAACGTGTCATTCGCAAGAACGCCCTGCTGACTCGATGGGCCGACATCCTCGTCGATCCAGGCTCGAGCAGCCCGAGCGGCCTCCTCGAGCAGCTCGTGAACTCGCCTCCGCGTCGGTCGGTGACACTCGACGGCTACTGGCAGAGCGATTTCTATTTTCGCGATGCGGAGGACGTCGTGCGGCGCGAGTTGACGCCGCCGACACCATCCTGTCCTGTTGCGCTCCGGGAACGCGCGGCCATCGATGCCGCTCGGCATCCCGTGGCGGTGGCGATTCGCTTCTACCGGGAGGTGCCCGGGACGGTGGTCGATCCCGCTGCAGTTATCGCCCCGTTTCGACGGGCTCTCGTCGAACATCACGCCCGCCATCCGGAGGCCACCTACTTCGTATTCACCGAGGAACCCGGGTACTTCAGGGAGCCCTCCTGCCTCGGCGTGCCATTCACAGCGGTCACGCCCCGGCCTGCGAACGAAGACGCCCCCACGGACCTCCACCTGTTGACGCGGTGCAGGACCTTTTTCCTCGGCTACAGTTCGTTCCACTGGTGGGGAGCCTGGCTCAGTGCTGCTCCGGGCAAGGCGGTGTACTACCTGCACCAGGCCGGCCGCCCCTGCCACAACTACATCCCCGCCGGGTGGGAGGTGCTCGAATGGCATGTGAACGCCGGTTAAAAAAGCAGCCCGGCGGTTTTTGTATAACCAAACCGGATTCGTTCAGAAGTAGGTGACCCCATGACCATTCGGGATGCAATAAAGCAGATTCCGTTCGCCCATGCTGCGGGCCGCGCATGGAACGAGTATCGCTGGCTGAGACGCGCCCGGCGCGAGCAAACATATGCGCAGAACGGCGAAGATCGCGCGTTGCTTGAACTGTTTCCGGCGGGATACAGAGGAACGTACGTCGATCTTGGTGCAAACCACCCCTATCGCATCAGCAACACCTATCTACTCTACACCCTTGGATGGCATGGGGTGTGCGTAGACGCACTTCCCATGTTCGGACCGCTCTACCAACGGCACCGACCCCGCGACACGTTTCTCAACGTGGGCGTCGGGACTCAGCCAGGAGAGTTTTACTTTTACGAGATGAACTGTTCCGAGCTATCGACATTTTCTCAGGAAATCGCTGAGGAACTCGTGGCAAAGGGAAGAGCGACCGTCAAGGCGGGGCACCGGATCCAAAGTCGCTCAGTTGCCGAAATCGTGAAATCGCTGACTGACGATGGACAATTTGACGTGCTTTCGATCGATATCGAGGGTCTCGATGCCGAGATCGTAAAGGGCACCGACTGGGACTTTGTCAAGCCGCGTGTTGTGATCTGCGAGACGAGTTCCTATGAGCATGATTGGGGTGCTGAGATCGTCGAGTTATTCAGTCGGCAAGGCTACACCCATCAGCGCCATGTAGGCTGCAACGACATCTTTATCAGTTCCGCGATTGGGCGAAGTGCGGACTGGCGGGCGTAGCAGTGACGATCCGGTTGACCGGGTTGGATTTCCTGTACCAGGCGATATGAGGGTTTAGGAACAGGGTGCCTCACCACAGGGTCCATCCGGGATCTTCATGGGTAGAGCCGTAGACCGCCGCAGTAGAAGTAGATGACGTCCTTGAAGTTCGCGACGTTGCGGTAGCCCCCGGCCCGACGTTTGATGGCCATGATCTTGCTGTTGAGGCCCTCAGCGACGGCGTTGGTCAGTTGATGGCGGCAGTGGGTGATGATGTTGTCGAGGCGGCGGTCGATCATTCGGGCCGGCGCCTTGATCGGCTCGAGTCGGCTCCGCATCGCCCAGCCGCTCCATTGAGAGAAGAAGCGACGAGCCCAGCCCTCGACGCGGAACGACCACAGATGCCGCAGGTTCTCCTTGATGGCCCAGGCGCGGGCAGTCTTCAGATCACTTCCTCGGAGGAAGCGGAACTCGGCCCGGCGTTTGGGATGGACGTTCTCCTTGGAGGAGATCCACAGGTACTTCGTGCTCTTGAGTCGGTCGTCGTCCTCGGCGATCAACAGCCGATTCTCGCGGCGGCGCACGACGTCCACGGCTTCGGTCATGTGCTGCATGACATGGAAGCGGTCGAAGACGATCTTGGAGGAAGCCAGGGGAACGGCTTCGAGGGTGGCTTGCACGAATGGCTCCCACATATCCATCGCAACCGCCTCGATGCCCGCGAGCTGCTCCGGCGTGCGGGACTCGTAAAAAGCCGCCAAGCTCGCCTTTTCCCGGCCCTCCGCGACGAATTCGACGGTCCCGCGATCAACGTCGTTGACGATGGTCAGGTAACGATGGCCTTTGCGGAACGCCTTCTCATCGACGCCGATGCGGGCGATGGCGGTGGCCTGCTTACGGGCCAGCCCGCGGGCAACGGCTCGCTCGAGGACGTGCCACGCCTGATCCCAGGTGATGCCGACGAGCGTGCAGGCTCCCTTCACCGTCTGGCAGGCCTGGAGGACGTCGATCACGAACCGCTCCATGAGCAGGGTGAAGCGGCCGTGGGGCTCCGCCCACGGCACCTTCACCTGCACCACTCCGTGCTCTGGGCACTCGACCCGCGGAACACGAGCGTGGACGAGCGTGTGGAACTGGCAGGTGTTGAGATGCCGCCACTGCCGCTCGGGGGCGTGGTCGTAGCACGCCAACTCACGGCTACACTGCGGGCAGTTCCAGCGGCAGCCTTCCGGGTGCTCGACATGGACATGAATCTCGGTCGACTCGACGTCCAGCCTCACGTCCGTCACCTTCCAAGGAGTGGTCAAGCCAAGAACCTGCTGGTAGAGCTCCGTGTCGAACATGCGACTTGCTTCCTGGGGAAGGCCGCATTCTCCCCTACGGAGCTACCCACAAAAATCCCCGATGGACCCACCACAGGCCGCGTGTGCAGCTTGAGCCGAAGCCTTGGCCGAGGCGAAAGCCGCACACGCGGCGGCGAACCCGGCCGGGGTCTGGTAACCCAACGAGCTGTGAGGCCGCTGGGTGTTGTATTCGTCTCTCCAAGAGGCTGTGAGGGCCCGG